>Ga0190293_1000411_pt1 | contig 15192 bp, 8 predicted proteins | sample 48693001_MG_FD_161671 | JGI IMG/M metagenome (GOLD analysis project Ga0190293, IMG submission 161671) | Hydrothermal vent microbial mat bacterial communities from Southern Trench, Guaymas Basin, Mexico - 4869-30-0-1_MG | ecosystem: Environmental > Aquatic > Marine > Hydrothermal vents > Microbial... | reverse complement strand
ATCATAAGCTTCGTCAATATCAATTTGTGAACCCTTTTTAAATCTACTTAAAACCTCGATAATGTGGTAACCATAATCGGTTTTCACAGGACCAATTACAACATTTGTTCTACTGTTTGAAAACATCTCTGAATCTAATTGTTCAATTAGGCTGCCTTTTTCTACAGTTGTTACATCAACATTGAAATTTGCTAAAAGTGATTTTTTATCAATAGAATTATTTGATTTCTTAAGAGTTTCAGCGATATACGTAGCAACAGAATCATACATAGTATAAAAATGCATAATCTTTGCTCCATTATTATTATGTTTAAATGAACCTCTGTTGTTATCATAATAGTTCTTGATGTCTGTATTTCCGATGGATATTGTTGATGCTATATAGTTATCCATGTAGGTATTTCCGAACAATTTTTTACGATAAATAGCCACCTGTGAGCTTAGGGTCTTATCTTGTTCCAAGCCACCGTCAATTGCCGCAATATAAAGCAACTCCCTGTCGACCCAACTTTCGACAACAAAATTAATAGTATAATTTTTATTTGGAAGAGCAAGTTTTAACTGCTCAGCTTCAGCAATGGTTAGTATTTCACCTCCCACCTGTGCAACAGTAGAGCTATCAACTTTGCCTTCATTTGAACAAGACACGATGAATATAATAATTATAAATGGTAATAATTTTCTCATAGACACTTTATTTTAAACATCAAAGTTAGGAAAAGTTTCATTTAGAAAACAGCTCAACAAATATTTTTAGGGCTCTTAACGAATGTTTCAGATTATCCGTATTAACAGAAATCTTAAAACCGTTTTTAGATGGTGAAAAGTGATGAATAAAATTATTTATTGTCATTTTTTCTTCAACAGCCGTAATTAATTCTTGGACTGATGAAAACGGTAAAAAATCCGATAACATTAGCTTAAGCTCAGAACCAATTATCGAAACACTAGTTACGGATGTTCCTGTAAAACTTATACGAAGTTTGGTGATGTACATTAAATTTTTTGCCGATTCCGGCAACTTGCTAAATCTATCCAATAATTCTTCTTCAATTTTATCAACCGAATCGACATTGTTTGCTTCAGATAATTGTTGATAAAAATATAATCTATCTTGAACAAGGGCAACATACTTATTGTCTAGCATTGCATCAATAGGTATGGAGATTTTTGGCGTAGGTTTTATTGCATTGCCAATTCCCGTTGATTCATCTACCGCCTCTTGTAATAACTTGCAATACATTTCAAAACCCACAGCAGCCATGTTTCCACTCTGTTTATATCCAAAAAGATTGCCTGCACCACGAATTTCAAGATCTTTAAGGGAAATATCATAACCGGAACCCAATGAGGTAAATTGCTCGATAGCCTTAAGTCGTTTATGGGCGTTTTTACCAATTGTCTTACCCTGCGGAAGCAATAAATAACAATAAGCCTGATTATAACTGCGGCCAACCCTTCCCCTAATTTGATATAATTGAGAGAGCCCAAAATTTTGTGCATTATTGATAACGATTGTATTTGCATTTGCCACATCCAGCCCGGACTCGATTATTGTGGTGCAGAGCAATATATCTATAGTACCGTCAAAAAAAGAAAGAACGGTACTTTCTAAATCTTTCGCGCTCATTTTACCGTGTGCAACGCCCACAATATGATTTGGAAATAATTTCACAAGATTCTTAAGGATAAAGGGAATAGAAGCAATGTCATTATGTAAAAAATACACCTGTCCACCACGTATAAGTTCATTATTAATAACAGGTTTAATGTTTTTCCAATTAAAATACTGTACAAATGTTTTTATTGGGCGGCGCGTTTTTGGCGGTGTGCTAATAAGACTTATGTCTCGTATGCCGAGCAGAGAATGTTGCAGTGTTCTTGGTATTGGCGTGGCGGTAAGTGTTAACACATCGATTGTGGCGCGCAACTGCCGCAAACTTTCTTTGTGTTTTACGCCAAAGCGATGCTCCTCATCAATTATTAGCAGTCCCAAGTTGGGGAAATTAACATCTTGTGAAAGAAGTCGGTGTGTACCGATAACCAAATCGGCACTGCCAGTGAACATCCTTTCTAAAATTTCTTGTTGCTCCTTTTTGGTTTTAAACCGTGAGAGCATTTCAACTCGTACCCCCAATGGCCCTAAACGCCCTTTGGTTGAAATATAGTGCTGATCAGCAAGAATAGTTGTGGGTGTTAGAAAAAGAACCTTTTTGCCCGAAATTATAGCCTTTAATGCAGCACGCAAGGCGACCTCGGTTTTTCCAAAACCGACATCTCCGCAAATAAGACGGTCAACCGGAAACTCGTTTTCCATGTCAGTAGTAACAGCGTCAATTGCTGCTTTTTGCCCAAGAGTTTCTTCATATGGGAACGAGGCCTTAAGTTCATGCATGAAACTATTGTTTATATTGTATTTAAAACCTCTTTTTATATTACGTGAAGTATATAATGACACCAATTCCCGCACTACAGTTTTAGCAGAGTCTTTTGCTTGTTGCTTTTGCCGCTTCCATTTTGGACTATTCAACGTAGAAAGCGCAGGTTCTTTATCACCCGTTGCGATCATTTTATGCACGCGATTAAATTTATCTACTGGAATATATAAATTCGCACGATCTGCGTATTCAATTTTTATACACTCCTGGTTTATATTGTCTTGTGTCAGAATTGTCTCTAATCCGTGATATAGACCGACACCAAAATCTTGATGTACAAGGTAATCACCCCAGTCCAAATCTTCTAAAGAGGAAAATTCTTTTTGCGGAATATCTGATACCGTATTAACACTCCAGCGGGTGTTTAATACAGGTTTTTGGTTTTTTAACTCAGAAGACGATAAACAACACAAGCCCATATCTTTCGAATAAAAACCGCTTTCAAGTGTATTGTTTATCTTGTAAATGTTTTCAAGTTTATGTTTGTCGATAATTGATTTGTCGTTGAGGTTATCTGAGAACAAAAAAACATTGTCTGGCTTCGTTGTTTTTAATATGTAATCCAAGGGTGTGCTTGAGCTATCTACATTGTTGTTTAATAGATTTATCTTTTTACAATGAAGGTTTAAGCTGCTATCGCTGTTATCATTAATTTGTATACTTAACAACCCCGAGCTTTCGTTCAGTTGTATAATAATAAAATTGTTTTCGAGATAGCTAATTAGAGAAATTTTATTTTGTATAGAGGTTGTTTTAACTGGTGGCGGAAGTATTTCTATGTGATCAAGGGTTTTAATGGTGCGTTGCGATCTTGGATTGAAAATACGTAAAGATTCTATTGTGTTGCCAAAGAACTCAACTCGAATTGGACTAGCGGCATATGGTAAAAATATATCTAGAATTCCACCGCGTGCGGAAAAACTTTTTGGCGTTTCGGTGCGGTCAGAATGTTCATATCCCCAGCTTGTTAAGGTTTCAATAAGTTTTTCTCGATTTATATTAATACCAATCTTTAATTCAAACGAAGGCTCTTCATCAGACACTTTGTCTATTGTTGGCTCGTTGGCTGAGCCGCTGGTCGCAAAAACCAATCCTGGTTTCTTTTGGCGGAAAAAATTAATGGACTCAGTACGATAACGCTCATTTTCAAGATTAAATCCGGGTATTTCCATGTCGCCCGATCTCGATTCAGGGTAATAGGTAGACTCTGCTGGTGTTAAATTATAACACGAAAGATATAGCCTTTCTGATAAGGAGGATGGGTCAATTATCACCAAAACAGGACTACGGTGAGCACGATTAATTGAAAGCAAAATTAGACTAGCAGCAGAGATGGTTAGCCCTGAAATATTTTCACTACCCGAAAAGGTGTTTTTATCAAATCTTAGCTTGGTCGCCATGGATGATAGCAAATCCGACAAAGATGTTTCACGTGAAACATTCATTTTGATTTATAGATCAAGACCGACAACACACCAATGTCCGCAGGGGTAACCCCAGAAACTCTCATTGCCTGACCAAGCGTTTCCGGCTTAACAATGCTAAGTTTTTCTCTTGCTTCGTTTGAAAGGCTGTTTAGCGCGAGATAATCAAAATCTTTCGGGATAGTAAGTTTTTCTTGTGATCGCAAACGCTCAATTTGATCATATTGCCGAATAATGTAACCAGCATATTTAATTATTGTTTCCGCTTCTGTATGTATCTCGTCAATTATATGCTTGTCAAAATTGTTATTGTTAATATTGTTTGTAAAGCGTGGAGGCAAATGAGAAATATTTATTCCCGGCCTCTTTAGTATTTTATTTGCCGGCTGTGAATGTTTAATAACGGAGCCACCAATATCAGACAAGAAATGATTAATCTCATCCGGCTTAATGCTGTTTTCCAGATTTTCAACTAGTTGTTTAGTTGTTTGTATCTTGCTGAAGAGAAAATCATAAAATTCATTGCTAATCAAACCGTATCGTTTCGCTTTTTCAGCAAGACGTTGATCGGCATTAGAATAGCGCAGCAATAAGCGATGTTCGGCCCTTGATGTAAACATGCGATATGGCTCCATGGTATCTTTTGTGATTAGGTCGTCTATGAGAACACCAATGTAGGCTTCGTCACGCCCAAGCGTAAGTTGTTTTTGATTTAAAATATACTTTGCTGCATTAATACCGGCAATAAGCCCCTGCCCGGAAGCCTCTTCATAGCCTGAGGTTCCATTTACTTGACCTGCAAAATACAGCCCTTGTATAAATTTTGATTCAAGGGTCGCCTTTAATTGGGCAGGTGGAAAAAAATCATATTCTATTGCGTAACCGGGACGTAAAAATTCCACTTTTTCTAATCCGGGGATTTGATGCAAGGCATTTAGTTGTACGTCTTCAGGAAGACTGGAGGCAAATCCGTTTACGTAGATTTGATCGGAATTGCGCCACTCCGGTTCTAAAAACAATGTATGAGAGTTGTGATGTGCAAAACGATAAATTTTATCTTCTATTGAGGGACAATAGCGCGGTCCTTCACCAAAAATATCTCCGGAAAATAGAGGAGAGCGGTCGATGTCGTTAAAAATAATATTGTGACAAGAAGGATTGGTTTTTGCAACGTGACAGGGAATGTTGGGTGGTTTAAAATTTTTTGTTCTGTATGAAAACGGAACGGGGTTTTCATCGCCAATAACAGTGTCCAGTTTATTCCAGGCTACGGTTTCTTTAAATAGGCGTGGTGGTGTTCCGGTTTTAAGTCTCCCAGCTTTGAAACCGCGCTTAACCAGTGCTTCTGTTATGCCGACCGAATTTTGTTCGCCCATGCGTCCCGCGGTTACTTTTCGGTTTCCGATGTGAATTATTCCATTGAGAAATGTACCGCACGTGATAATAACCGAATCACAAAAAAGTTGTTCATTATTGCGCAGAACAACGCCAGAAACAACATTTCCGCGGTCTTTAAAGTCAATTACTTCATTTTCAATTAATGTAAGATTTGTCGAAGTTTCGACTTGTCGGAGGAAATAATTTTCATATACACGCTTATCTGTTTGAGCGCGAGGCGACCATACAGAACGTCCTTTTGAGCGATTTAATAGTTTAAACTGTAAACCCGAGGTGTCTGCTGCGAGGCCGACCACGCCACCCAATACGTCAATTTCGCGAACTATTTGTCCTTTAGCTAAACCGCCAATAGCAGGATTGCAAGACATGCGAGCGACAGCACGCCTATCTTGAGAAATAAGAGCAGTTTTAACGCCAAGGCGAGCACTGGCAAGCGCCGCCTCCGCACCGGCGTGACCACCGCCAACCACAACAACATCAAATCGATTGGACGCATGTTTCACGTGAAACCTATTTACCTACACAGAATTGATTAAAAATATTGTTTAGGATGTCATCCGGAGTGGTTTTTCCAAGAATTACACCGATAGCATCCAGCGCATCGCGAAGCTCAATAGCAATGAGTTCGTAGGCGCATCGCGGGCTATTCAACAATTCAACAGCCGCATTTAATTTGTTGTGACAGTCTTTAAGGGCATTGTGTTGGCGACTAGTTGTTGTGGTAACGGTGTCGGATAAAGAACCGCCCACACCAAGAGATGTTTTTATTTGTTGTTTTAACGAATGAATATTGTCTCCGGTTTTAGCCGATAAAAAGATTCGTCCGGAATGTGTACGCTTAAGTTGTTTGCGCTGTGAATCAGATAGAAGGTCGGACTTGTTCATTAGCTCTATAGTTGGAACGTTTTCAGGAATCGTGATTGTTGGGACATCTACTAATGCGGGATCGTGAACCAGAATAATTAAATCAGCCTTTTTTAAATAATTGATGGCTCTATTTACGCCCTCCTGCTCAATTTTTTCTGTTGACTTACGTATACCTGCGGTATCGATTAAAGTTATAGGTACTCCATCTAAAATTAGACGTACATCAACGGCATCGCGGGTTGTTCCGGGCAATGCGCTTGTTATTGCCCGGTTGGATTCTGACAAAGCATTTAGAAGCGTTGATTTACCGACATTCGGTGGTCCGGCAATCACAACTGTGGCACCAAGATTCAACATGCGAGCCTGTTTGTATGATCCTAGTAGTTTGCTAATTTGTTGCATGAGCTCATTAATTATAGATAGCAATTGATTGTTTAAGTCTGGCTGGAGTTTTTCTTCTGAAATGTCCAGCTCAAATTCAACAATAGATATAGAATGAACTAAGTTTTCACGAATATCATTCAATTTTTTTGAAAGCTCGCCCTGAAGTATGCGCAAATTTAATTGACTACTTTTCTCAGATTGTGCGTGTATTAACGATGTAACAGCTTCTGCCTGAATAAGATCCATTTTACCGTTGATAAAAGCTTGCTTGGTAAACTCGCCAGGCTCAGCGATACGAGCTCCCAAACGACAACAGAGTGAGATTATTTTATCAACAACAATCGGATTTCCATGGCACGATATTTCAATTAAATCTTCTCCGGTATATGATTTTGGAGACTGAAAGAATGTTAAAATTGATTCGTCAATCGCAGCGCCAGTCTCATCTTGAAGATTAACAAAGGTTGCAAAGCGCGGTTTTAAAACAACACCTATACCATTGTTATTTATTAATTTATGAGCAATTAATAATGATTGCGGACCGCTTAAGCGAACAACCGCAATTCCGCCAATACCATAAGGTGTCGCCGGAGCAACGATTGTATCAGAGATCATTTTTTCTTGTTTTTTACCGGCTGAACAACAGGTTGTTGGTGCGGTGTTAGGTATTTTTGTTGAAGAATTGTAAGAACGTTAAATAGTGTATAATATAGATTTAAACCAGAGGGAAATTTATAAAAAATGAAAATGAAGAAGATGTTCATAAAATACATCATTTGTTTTTGTTGTCCTGCCTGTCCTGACGTTGGAGTCATGCGCTGTTGTAGTAACATAGAAATCCCCATTAATAGAGGTAGAATGTTGATCGGGAATCCGCCAATTTCAAACAAAGTGTCAGGAGCAGAAAGGTCAGTAATCCACAACATAAATGGTTCACCCCTTAGTTCAATGGTTGACCTAAAAACCTGGAAAAGAGCAAACAAGAGTGGCATTTGGATTAACATAGGTAAACAACCGCCCATTGGGTTCACGCCCTCTTCTTTATATAGTGCCATTGTTGCCTTGTTTAGTTTTTGAGGATCTTTGGCATGTTTTTCTTTAAGAGCTTTAAGTTTTGGCTGTAGGGTGCTCATTGCCCGCATTGATTGATAGCTTTTTCGTGTTAGCGGGTACACAATTATTTTAATAAGAATAGAAAATATAATTAATACGACACCATAATTTGGTATTACTTTGTGCATTGCGACAAGAGCGGCTAGCACTCCCCGACTAATTGGGCGAATTATAGAAATCCCCATAGACATAGTTTTTTCAAGTTCAACACCAAGGGAGGAAACATTTTTATATTCTAATGGCCCTAGATACAACGAAAAAGAATTATCTGAGCTTACTTGTTGGCTTACAGATATATCAAATTTAGGAGTTTCCGTTTCGAACGTTCCTCTAAGATGGGCACCGACTGCTTTTTGGTTGGGTATTATTGCTGCCAAAAAGTATTTATTGCGTGTGCTAACCCAGTTAGTTTGTCCCCGGTATTTCTCATCAAGAGATTTTGATTTACGTAATTTTTCTGAACTAAGCTCATCACCTTGAAGCGCGTACGTTTTATAGTAAAAAAGTTCATCCTTTAAATTTTTCTGCGTCGCAGGAAGACCGCCGTTCCACGATAGTGAGTAAATACCTTGAGAAATTTGATCTTTTATTGACGATAAGTCAAAAGAAATGTCAATTTTATATGAATTTGGATTAAAAGTAAGTTTTTTTGTAATTGTTTTACCAAGTACTTTGGTGGAAAACGTTAATGATTTTGAATTTCTAATAACATCAAAATGCTTACCTGACTTTTTTAAATCCCACGGATCCCGCAAAACTAGCGGAATTCCATCCACGGACATTGCCTCAAACAACAAATTATTATTATTAAAGTTATCCACAAGTTGTACAGATGTTGAGTCGGTAGCGTCATATTTCTTTAAAATAAAAGATGTGAATGCGCCGCCATTTTTATTGCTAACTGTTGCAATGTAAAGAGGGGTTTCAACCGAAACTATCTTTTCGTGAGTGTATGGCTGAACGCTCACATAGCTCTCGGGTGTTACACTATCTACGACCGGCGGGGCATAAATATCTGTTTCGTCAGTAATCGGTTCAATTGTTCGGGCCGGCATAGTTGTGACAGATTCGTCAGGCGCAATCGGTTGTTCTTGGGGCGCCACCAGTTTCATATAATACGGCATCATAATTAATACGACGGCAATTAGTAAAAATGCTAGAAGTGTTTTTTTATCCATTGTTTTATTTGACGGGATCGTATCCACCGCTGTGAAATGGGTGACATTTTGATACCCTTATTATAATAAGTAGTAATGCTTTAAAAAAAGATTTTTTATTTAATGCTTCAAGTGCATATTGAGAACAAGTTGGTTGAAACCTGCAATTATTCCCAAGAATTGGCGACAGGGTAAAACGATACAGTTTAATGACTGCAGTTAATGTTTTTCTAAATATTAAATCAAATATATTTGCGATATAGTGCATTAACCAACTATGCGGATATTTTCTTTCTGCCTTTCTTGCGTCTTCGTGTAATCACGTTACGTCCGCCCACGCTTGACATGCGGGAACGAAATCCATGTTTGTTCTTTCTTTTTCTCCTACTCGGCTGATAGGTTCTCTTCATTTTATCTCCAAATTTAGACCCGGAAAATACATTCGTTGAACAAAATATCAAAAAGAAATAGATAACAAAATATTTGATGCAACAATCAGACTAATATGTAAAATAAATTGGAAAAACCCAAAAAGAGTTTTGTTAGTTGTTGATTTGACGCTGTAATTTTTATCTACACCGCACGGTGGATAACTTGTGGATAACAAAATAATAAATCACGAAAGCATTTGGAAGGACGTAAAGGAAAGTCTCGCAAGAGAACTGCCCTCTCATGCCTATAGCACTTGGTTTGAGCCAATTTCTCCGATTGCATTGAACGATACTGAGCTTGTACTAGAAGTTCCAAATCAGTTCTTTTTTGAATGGATAGAGAGTCACTATCATGGTATAATCGAATCTGCAGTCAAAGAAAGAGTTCAAAATGGCTTATTGGTTAAATATACGATTGCTCCTGCAGGAGTGGGTGGAACAAACGCCATTCTGGATAATTTAGAAAGTGAAAAACCGCAGGACAAAAAACGATTTAAACCGCCTATTTTAAACGAGAATTATACCTTCTCAACATGTATTGAAGGGGCAAACAATCAATTTGCAAAAGCCGCTTCTCTTTCGGTTGCAGAATCTCCAGGCGAGAAAGCCTTTAATCCATTAACTATTTATGGTGGCGTTGGTCTTGGAAAAACCCACTTATTACATGCTATTGGTAATCACCTGTTAGCAAAAAATAAAAATTATAAAATTATTTGCGCCTCCAGTGAAAAATTTATGTTAGATTTTATTTCTGGTATTCAGAAATCGAAATCGGTTGAATTTTCTCGTTTCTATCGGAAAGCCGATGTGTTATTAATTGATGATATTCAATTTTTTCAAGGAAAAGAACAGACCCAAGAACAATTTTTTCATACTTTTAATGTACTATACCAATCAGGAAAACAAATTGTGCTTACAGCGGACAGGTATCCTGGGGACATGAAAGGTTTAGACGACAGGCTGCTTTCACGATTCAATTCAGGGCTTGCTGTTGATATACAACCACCCGATTTTGAGACAAGAGTGGCAATATTGTTAGAGAAGGCGGAACAAAACGGACTGAGCTTACCTTATAATCTAATTGAATTCATGGCAACTCATATAAAAAACAGTATTCGCGAACTAGAAAGTACAATTATTCGTATTTTAGCATATTCGTCACTATCAAATAAAGAGATTGATGAACGATTGGTAAAAAAAGTAGTAAAAGAAAGACTCGGGAAGCGGTTTTTAGCTGAGATTACCCTCGAAGATGTAGTGCGGCGAGTTTCAGAAGTAACATCAATATCAGAAAAACAAATTGTTGGAACTAGTAGAAAAAAGGAATTAGTAGAGGCAAGACAAATAGCCGCTTATCTAGGAAGAGAAATATTGGGATCATCGCTTTCGAACATTGGTATATATTTAGGAGGTAGAGACCACACAACAATTTTACATGCGTGTAAAAATATAGAAACGAAAATTGATACGGAGAAACGTATAAAAAAACTTGTTAGTTCCATAAAAACAGAGCTTTCGGCATCAATTATTTAATTACAAATATTTGATGATAGAACTATAGAAACTAGTTAACTTTTACCAAATAAATATTTAACAAATAGGAGAATAATATGCAGAAAGGCAGCTTAAATAAAGTGCAATTAATCGGCCATCTTGGCGCTGATCCGGAAAGTCGTTTTACTACTTCGGGAAACGCAGTTGCAAATCTTACTTTAGCAACAAATGAATCTTGGAGATCGGCAGAGGGAGACACAAAAGAAAAAACAGAATGGCACCGTGTGGTTATTTTCGGAAAAATGGCAGAAACAGCAGCCGAATACATGAAAAAGGGACAGCTAGTATATATTGAGGGACGTTTACAAACAAGATCTTGGGAAGATAAAGACAACATAAAGCGCTATACTACAGAAGTATTATGTGACAACTTTACAATGTTAGGGCGTAAGGGCGATGATGGCAGCTCTCCCACTTCAAGTAAGGAATCGGAACAAGACGACGACCTTCCATTTTAATTAATATACTAATCATATAGGGGGCGGTTCTCCGCCCCTCTTTTTTTATCCACGCACAAAACAATTAATGTTTAAAGAGCAAGATCTACGTAGATTTTCGGTGAGGCCGAAACCAATCAGATACTTGTTGGGATATTTTGTACTGTTCATGGGCAGCGTTCTTGCAAAAATTATAATAAAGGGCTCAAATAATATTCCGCAAAAAGGTCCATTCATAGTTGTTTGTAATCATTTTAATAGACTGGACCCACCGTTTGTAATTTATGCAATAAAAAAGCCAATTAACTTTCTTATGGCTAGTGACCAAACGGTAGAAAATAAACTAATGTGGGCTCCTTGGTTATATGGGTTTATCCCAACAAATAGGCAGAATATTGCCCCTTCAACAATAAAGCAATCAATAAAAGCATTAAAAAGGAATGAAATTGTAGGAATATTTCCGGAAGGAAATGCAACCAAACAACATTTAAGACCCGCAAAGAACGGTGCTGCTTATTTGGCAATGACCTCAGAGGTTCCAATATTACCTATGGGGCTAACCGGAATGGACAATATTTGGAACAATTGGTTTAGGGGAATAAAACCAGAACTTCGGATAAATATTGGAAAACCATTTGTTGTTGGAACGATTCCTAAAGATAGAAACAAAAGGAACGAAGTCCTAAAAAATACTGGCGATGAAATCATGTTTCGTATTGCGGAACTAATTCCGGACAGATTTCGCGGTGAATTTAACGTAAAAAGCCCAAGAAACAATGTAGGGGGAAACAGAAACATTGCTTAATTATATTAAGTTTTTGAGAGCATATACGTCAATATGTTAAGTGTTTCGCGTTTTTGGCGAACGGGAGACCAAGAGGCACACCCCAACAAGTATAAAAATACCACCAATAAAAGTGGCGTATGGAATGCTTTCAGAAAAAATACTCCAAGCAAATATTGAAGCAATTATTGGTTCGCCAATTGGAACTGAAGCAACAATTGTCGGAGAAGTAAATTTGATTGAGAAGTATAACAAACTATGTCCTAAAATAGTTGGAACAACACCAAGAGCAATAAGCCACTTGGCTTGAAAGGGCGAGATCGCGAAAATGTTATCACTTGTAGCTAAAGAAAAGAATAATAGAAAAATTGCCCCAAATGTATAAAGTGTTCTTGTGTATAGTATAGTATTTGAATATTTGCGCAAATTGCTGGCAATTATATATACCAAGGAGATACAAAGCGCAGCAAGAAGTCCTAAAAATTTACCAAGTAGCGATCCATCATCTAAAAAGAGACCGGAACCTGTAATAATGAGCGTCCCGGTACCTGCAAGAACAAAGCCTAGAAAGACCACAGGTTTTATACTTTTCTTTAAAAACAATTTTTCATAAATAATTGTAAATATTGGGGCAGTTATTCCTAAAAGGGTAGCATTTGCTATGCTTGTTAGTTTAACAGCTCCATAAAATGTAGCAAAATGCAAGGCTAAAAAAAGACCAGATAATAAATAATATTTATAATGTCTTTTATCAACGGACCCTTGTCGTTTGAAAAAAGTATAGCCCCAGATTATTAGACTAGCAATTGCAAGCCGCCAAAAGGCGATAACAATAGCCGAGACTTCAGGTAAAAGACGTGCAATGATTGATGAGGTGCTAACACATAATAATGCAAAGACAAGAACGAGGTTTATTTTGGTTTTCAAAGTTTTTGTGAAGTATTCCGCTTAAATAATAGATTTATTCAGCGTTTATTTCTTTAGACTCAGATGATTCTATTTTCTCTTTATTTTCTTTCTTGTTTAATTCGTCTGCCTCTTTTTTCAATTGCATTGGATTTGGTGGACTTTTACGCCGTGTTGTTATTTCAATTTTATCGAACGTCTTTGGACCGTAAACAGCATTATTGTCATAATTTGCGTCCGCTAATTCGTTATGAGGGTCCAAGACTGCTCTTTTAATGGTTTTATCAAACATAAAAATCTTAGAAATCTTTTTAGTGTTTTTACGCCAAATTTCAGCAGGTATGCGCTCTATTATTTTCTTACCATCTTCAAATTCGAATTCAATAACCAGTGGCATAACTAGACCACCGATGTTTTTGAATGTTAATTGATAATAATTGTCATCTGAATTTAATAATTCAATTTGTTCAGGCTCAAGTTTGCCAAGACATGTTTCATATTCAGCTGTGTCTTTGGTTGTAATTTCTAATGGATCATAGTTACTGTAAAAATCAATTAAGGCAGTGTCGGCATCTATTGCACGTATTGGAATACCAACTTCGTCGCGTTGATGTTGGATATGAATTGGTCTGGAGTTTTCCGCCATTCTTTTAAACGGCTTTTCAATATAGGGGTTTTCAGTGTCAAGTTTAAACCATTTTATTTCAGCGAGTTCTATATCAACATGGTCGATAGAATAAAACCATCCACGCCAGAACCAATCTAAATCTACCCCCGAAGCATCTTCCATTGTTCTAAAGAAATCTGCCGGCGATGGATTTTTAAACATCCAACGATTAGAATATGTCTTAAAAGCATAATCAAATAAATTCCTACCAAGCACGGATTCCCTAAGAACAATCAATGCATGAGCAACCTTCGAGTATGCATTGTCACTAAAATGGGTTAAAGACTCAGAATTGGTCATAATGGGCACTTGTGTATCTTTGTTGTTGCACATATATTTAGCTATATATTTAAAATCACTTCTATGGGGATAATCTCTTTCCCATGCGTTTTGAGTAAGAGTTTGTAGAAATGTGTTCAATCCTTCATCCATCCATGTCCACTGCCGTTCGTCGCTATTTACAATCATTGGAAAATAATTGTGACCAACTTCATGAACAATTACACCAATCATGCCATATTTTGTACCTTTTGAATATGTTCCGTCGTCCTCTGGCCGACCACCATTGAAACATATCATCGGATATTCCATACCGATACGATTAGAATGAACGGAAGTGGCGTGTGAGTGTGGGTAGTCAAAAGTAAATTTTGAATAATTTTTAATAGTATGCGCGACTACTTTAGTAGAATACCTCTCCCAAAGGGGATTTCCTTCCTTGGGATAATATGACATCGCCATTACCGTTCGATCTCCGAAATTTACACCCATTGCGTCCCAAATGAATTTACGTGAAGAGGCAAACGCAAAATCCCGCACATTTTTAGCCTTAAAATGCCAAGTTTTTGTTCCAGTTGCTTTTTCAGATTCGTTTTCAATGGCCTCATCTTCAGTTACAATAAAAAGGGGAACCGCAGAAGTCCGAGCTTTTTTAAAGCGACGTTGCTGAGTGGGGCTCAATACCTTAGAAGCATTTTGCAATTCTCCTGTACCCGCAACAATATGATCTAGCGGTACAGTAATTTTAACATCAAAATCTCCAAATGTTAGTGCAAACCCTCCAGAACCCAGAAACTGTTTATTTTGCCAACCCTCTATATCGTTGTAAAGAGCCATGCGTGGATAAAATTGGGCGATTGTATATAAAAAATTACTGTCTTCTTTAAAAAATTCCATTCCAGAACGGCCACCGACCTTCATTCTGTCGTTAATATTGTACCACCATTTTAGATTAAGAGTGATTGATGCGCCAGGTTTTAGGGGCATTGGGAAGTCAATGCGCATCATCGTTTCTACCACGGTAGATGGTAACACTTTTCCAGACCCATCTTTTACATAATCTATCTTAAAACCGCCATCAAAATCAGAATGAAGCCTATTTAATGCCCAAAAACTTTCTTTCTCTTGAAATACGTGAGTGTGAGTTTTATGAGAAGCAGAATGTTGTTTTCTTATGTTCTGATCCAGCTGAATCCATAAATAATTCAGTTCGTCTGGAGAATTGTTGAAATAGGTTATTTTCTCGATACCCGACAAGATTTGCTTTTCATCGTCCAAAACCACATTTATAATATAGTCAGCTTTTTGCTGCCAATAATCATGTCCCGGGGCTCCCGATGCAGTGCGGCAAGC
>Ga0190293_1000410_pt1 | contig 15205 bp, 14 predicted proteins | sample 48693001_MG_FD_161671 | JGI IMG/M metagenome (GOLD analysis project Ga0190293, IMG submission 161671) | Hydrothermal vent microbial mat bacterial communities from Southern Trench, Guaymas Basin, Mexico - 4869-30-0-1_MG | ecosystem: Environmental > Aquatic > Marine > Hydrothermal vents >... | reverse complement strand
CTCCAGAGCATCGAGGAACCTGGCATCCGAGACTCTTTTGACAAGAAGTGATGAGTAGTGCTGCAGGAGTCTGTTGCTGAGCATGTTCAGGATCTCGAAAGTTCGCTCGTCTATGCCTTCTGTCTCCAGTTCCGGACTTCCGGACCTCAGATTCAGATCCTTGCCGATCTCGATGAGCTGGTCTGCAAATATGGTCTCAAAATCTGACTCGCCTGACTTTTTCGCCTTTTTTATCAGCTGGTGAAAGAGAAAATCAGCTTTATGCCATAGAGTAGGCTCACCTGTATCGGAGCTTGATGCAGGTCTGAAAAATCTGTCAGCCGCCATGGTAGCCAGAGCGGGGGCTTTCTTAGAAGTCAGTCTGTCCCTGTAGAATGTGTAGGCTATCGAGTAGACGGAGTAAGCCGAACGGACTGCAGTACCGTACTCTCCCCCAGTGAGTCCCTTACCATGTCGCAGACCCTTGATGAAGCTCTCAATGTCTGAAGCCCCATCCACTTCTGTCCATGTATCTCCCATGAACCTTCCGCAGTGGTCGTCTGATCCGGCGGTGAATCCACTGAATCCAGGGTCCTTCCTTAGAGCTCTGACCAGCGGCACCACCGCTTCGTTCTCGAATGAGGAGCGTGTTCCGTTCAGTGACTCCACCAGCTCCACTTCCCTGACCACCATTGCGAATTCATCAGGGGTCAGTTCTGCTCCGGGGTAATAGAACGGATGCGCCAGTGAATGGGCCAGTCCATGGTCTCTCAGGAACTCAATGAGAGCATGGAAGGAATCCCTGACCACTCTCATCTCCTCGTGAAGCTCCGGCGTCAGTCCGAAGACCAGCACATGAACGACTGTGCGATTTCCAGGAAGATACGTGCGCACTTCCTCACTGAGGAATACACCGGGAAGATGAGCTATGCTCAGGCATCCATCGATTGTGTTGATGTCAGTGATCGTGACAAGGTCCATCCCGCGTTTCCGAGCCAGTTCATAAATGAGCTCTGGCGGAGTGAAGCTCTCCGGCGCCTTCAGGGACCTGAGAAGCCACAGTCCGGATTCACGGGAGTACCTTGAGTGTATGTGAAGATCGCACGAAAGGGAAGCCAATGTCACCTCCAATTTGAATTCGGAGCATATCATACGAAACTCACCCGCCCCGGTCATTATCGGAGCGGATGAGTCTCTGATCAGGGTAGCTCGGTCCTACCTGTCTACAGCTACAATACCCTGCGGTCCGTCTCCTGCAATAAGCGAATCAAGAATGGTCCTGGTATCCCATTCAGCCATGTAGACCATGTCCGCATTGAAATCCGTCATATAGAGAGTATCCCCGCTAACAGCGATGCCTGCCAGAGTAAGGGATGAATCGGGCTCCCATGTGGATAGAAGTGATCCGGATTCGTCGTAGAAGAACACTGTTGATCCAAAGGCATTACAGCAGGCGAAAGTGCTACCCACTCTGACGGGTGACTGCGGATTTCCTCCGGTCTGCACCTGAGCTGAGATTGTTGCGGTGGCTGGATCGATAATAGAAACAACACCATCATCCGTGTATGTGGATGAGAATGCATGAATGTTGCCCGTTTCGCTGCAGTACCATAGATCAGTCGTGTTCTGGCCTGTATCGATCCACCCGGTTTCCTCCAGCGTCACTGCATCAATAACTGTTATACCCCCAGGGGTAATCTCCGGCCAGTAATCACCATGGCTGATGAAGATATTTCCCTCTGCAAGGGTGATTCCGTAAGGGTAGTCGGGAACATCCACCGCTGCACTATCAAGAGTCCAGTCCGCAGTTGATATGGATACGATCTGGTTCGTGAGCATCAGGGTCACCCATAATTTGCCATCACCTGTTGCCATCGCCCATGGATTGCTGCCCACTGGGAAAGCAATCTCGTGCAGGAGTGATCCCGACACTGAGAGATCAACGACCTGAAGAACAGCGGAAGTGGAACTCAGAATTGCGAATTTGTCCGATCCAAGGTAGAGCAGATCATTTGGCACATCCCCGGTAATGTATGCAGTTGTGACCAGGGAGTCGCTCACCGGAAAGTAGAGGTCCACCGTGGCGCTCAGCCCGTTGAACCACGCAATGACCGGACCTGAGGGTGTCGGTCCCTCTTCGGGTTCTGCGGGATTGTTGCAGCCCGTAAATACTGCTGCAAGGAGAAATCCGGAGATCAGAGCGAATTTCAGACATTTTTTCAGTTCAGACAGGATTCTCATCATGCATTCCTTCCAGGTATCTATTGGTATTGTCGCTCCAGTTATCTCTCGCCATTCCATTGCACCATTGCTCGCAGTGTCCTCGGCTCTCCGGGATAGCCGTTCGTCTCCTCGTACTCCTCATCCAGCAGATTCGTGCCGGAGATGCCCAGTGTGAATCCACTGTACACTGGAAGAGGTATCCTGATACCTGCAGATACGAGTGAATAGGCTGGAAGCCATGAGGTTTCGCTGTAGTTCTTGAACCTGAGGCCCATGCCATCCACTGAAAGCCAGGGGGTGAGCCCTTTCCAGATATCAGCATCGGCAAGGATGCCGAATGTGTAGTCCGGTGTGTAAGGAAGTACTCGTTGGTAATTCGTCGAGGAAGGATCGTTGTCAGTCACCTTGAGAAGTGTGAATGTCCCTGAGAGACCGAAGCTGCCCAGAGTGAACCACACCTCGCTCTCGATGCCTTTTCTGAGGGCTCTTGCCACGTTCACCGGAGACCATTTACCCACTTCGCCTGGCTCCCATCTGATCAGATCGTCAGTGACCGCGAGGAAAGCGGTGATCGAGAGCCTGATCGGACCAATGCCGGCCAGTACCGCTCCAGCCTCCGCCTCCAGGGAAGTTTCAGGGAGCAGCACGGGATTGCCTATCGCAAATTCATCCTCCGGCCAGTAGAGATCGTTGAAGGTCGGTCGGCGGAATCCCTTCGACCCGCTGAGATGGAAGCTGATAAACGAATCGGCAAGCGGAAGACCTGCATTCAGCAGCAGTCCCGTCATGGGCTCACCGTCATCACTGAGACTGAGCCTCGCGGAACCGTTGACAGCTGCGATGCCTGAATGGCCGATAGAGGCCGAAATGTCTCCTCCAGTACGATCCCGCTCACCAATGGAGGTACTGCGAAGAATGTCGTGATCGGCAGAGATGGCCAGTCTGAGGTCAAGGAGAGGCACATCCGGATCGTATTCAAGAGTGACAGCGCTATTAACCTCACTGTGGTCATCATCGATAATCGATGGGGAAGTCGAACTGTAGAGCATCCTCCTTGCTCCGAAATCCCCGGAGAGTCCCAGTCTTCCGGTCCTGTATCTGAGCCAGCCATCAAGTGAGTAAAGATGCCTTGTCGCATCAGTCGGGGCGGTCCATTCAGGGGACTCGGTTTCACCACCGGAACCGGAAGCCAGCAGGCCGAACCTGAGAGCTCCCTCCCTCCCCGTAAGGAGTGCTGTGGCCGATAGGGCTTCACTGTCCATCAGACCGACCATCCTCGTCAGGCTCACAGCAAGCCTGCCTGAGCCTGTCGAGACAGCTCCTGATACTCTGCACCCCCCCCTGTCATCAGCGGATAACTCTATGCGGGGCGCCCGATTTTGCGATTCAGGAAGAAAATTGAGCGCACCGGCCATACCGCTTCTGAGAAGGCCAGAACCACCTCCCCTGGCTACTTCCAGGGCCCCGAATACAGCTGGATCAAGTGTCATCCCGGGAAGACCGTTCATAGAGCTTCCTACAGGATGCCCGTCGACATAGTAGCCTGAATGAGCTGCCGATGTGCCCCTGATGGATATCGAAACTACCGGCATTGCGCCGCCGTACTGCCTGACGAATATCCCACTGCTCCTGCTGCTGAGAGCTCTGAGACCACATGTGTAGATGTGTTCGATATCCTCGGGACCAAGCACTGTGGTTGATGGATAGAGGTCACGGAGCCCTCCGCGAGAAGCGGTTACGCTGATGACCATCCCGGAAGGTACAGGGACGGTTTCAAGTATGAGGATCCCCTCTGGAGGGACAGGACCATTCCATGGAGCATAGCCAACTGCAGATACTTCTATCGAATCAGTCTCGAAAGGGAGTTCAAACGTCCCGTCCATCGCTGACAGGGAGAGGAGAACGCTGTCGCAGCAGACTGAAGCGCCGGCCACCGGATAACCAGTTGCATCTGATATCTGGAGACGGACCTGGAACAGCGCCAGGATCGTCAGCATATACACCAAAGAAATACCTCCTGCGGCTCGTTGCGGCCGCGGAGGTAAGCCCGGAAGAGAGTCCCTGATGCGGGGACCACAATTCCAAAGCCGCGGTGCAGTATCCTGACTCCCGGATCATCCCTTCCCCCGCCTTCCCGCCCTGGGCAGTGGCTGATGGGGTTCGGTCCCCGGTTACAGTGGCGCTACCGTGACGGATTCTCACCGTCTTCCTGCACCCCGCGACCAGTCTGTCGGGCGGAGTATACGCCGGGACATGACGATGGACAAGTCCGATGATGAGAGGTTTATCGCAGCTGTCGACCTTACGCTATGGGCATGCAGGACCAGGTCCAGGAAGTCTTACTCAGTTCTCCCAGAACTCTTTGCGGTAGTCCTCGCCTCTGGCCGCAGCCAGCGCCTGGCCGATTGAGTGATCCATGTTGTTGTACCAGAATGATCCGCACCTGCCGAGGAGATGAAGACCTTCAGGAAGGGTTATCCCGGCCATCCTCTCCCTGTATTCAAGATCATATAGAGGGTAGGTCTCAGGCACCCTTTTCCAATCCACAAAGAGGATATCCTCTCTTCGAAGGGCATCTACCCTCTCGAGATCGTCAAGGAGCCTGTCCATAATTGAAGATGGGTCATTCCACTCAGTTGAACCATCAGCAGCTGTGATCTCCACTACAAGACTGTCCCGCCCCTCTGGTACGGTATCTTCCCTGAATGAGCGCGGAACTGTAAGTCTGCTGAACAGGATATCCTCCTGCCCGAAGTAGCACCACTGGTAATCATTACCGGAACGTCTTGCGAGACCGATATTGAAGATGAGAGTGTTCATGAACCGGAAACCTGCTTCGGGGAAGAGTATCGAGACCGGGGCAGACCAGTGAACTATATCCGCTTCGATGAATGTTCCGTCCTCCAGTTGCACACCCGTAACTCGACCATCCCTTGTCTCGATGCCTTTTGCGGGAGCACAGAGTCTCACTTCCCCGCCCATAGCTTCGATACGTGTCCGCTGCATTTCACAGAATGTCTGGATCCCCCCGGTAGACGTGTAGTAGAAACTGGTGGCTGCCGGTTTGGGAAGCAGTACTCCTTTAACAAGGGAGAAAAGGCTGTCCGCCTTCACCTTCTTGTCTATGACTGCTCTGTTCACACCTGCCGCTGCCCAGTCGAGGTGAAGCTTCTCGGCCTCCATTCCAGTGAATTTCCTGGTATATCCCCTGAAGAAGTACTCGTAGAGATTGATGCCGTATCTGGCCACGATATGATCGGCGAAATTGGCAGATTCGATTGACTGCTTCCGCCTGAACATGTCAGCAAGGCTCCTGAGCAGCACCGGGACTGGAAGGCCGAGTACTGCAGCAAGCGTCAGAGGCCAGTTTCTGTATTTGCCCTCCATGTACACGCTGCTGGCCCGTGTGATAGTGATGTGTTCCTCACCAAGTATCTCCAGCAGGTAACGCTCGACATCAATGTCGGATGTGTAGAAGCGGTGAGGACCGATATCAAAATGGAAACCATCATACTCGAAAGTCCTTGCAAGTCCTCCGGGGGCATCCTCCCTTTCGAGTACGATCACATCAGCGCCGTTATCTGCATTCAGGAGCCGCTCAGCCAGGGTTAGACCGGCTACTCCAGCCCCCACAACTACAGTGCGTGGCCTCCTGGCTGCAGAGGAATCAGTCCTATTCGGCATTGCCGCCTTCCCTGCCTGATCTCAGGCGCTTGTTATGCAGAATGAGCCACGGGAGTGCCATAAGCATGAGCAGGACCGCCATGGCCAGCCAAAGCAGATGTACACTGAATCCCAGTTCAACGATGCTGACACCAGACGATACAATACCCTCAATACCGACCATGGCAAAGCCGGCAGCCCAGCCCGCTTCGACAGTCCCCATGCTGAGGAGTCCATGTACGGGAAGAGCCATGGTCAGATCGGTTATACCACTCGCAAAAAAAACCTTCCAGATTGGTATCCCGGTGATACCGATCGAGGCCAGAAGAAAACAGAACATACTCAGTTTGCTGATCCATGTGCCCAGGGAGAGCAAAAAAGCGGTAGATATCCTTCCCAGTCTGCCCTTCACTGAGGATGCTGAAACAAGGTCATCGTACAGGCGAAACTTCTTTTTGCCGCTGATCCGTCCATAGACGTACTCAACAGGACGCCGTATTACTCTCAGCATAGTTGAGAGGAAGAATATTCCTGCACATCCAATTGCAGCAAGTATCGGCGCAGCAAGAGCAGCTTCACCAACCCCTGCCGCTACTGCGATGCCGATGACCAGACCCATTGCGACAAGGTCAAGCAGCTTCGCATGGATGACAGTCGCAGCTCCGTAACCAAGGGGAACTGTGCCAAGATGCCTGAGAAGACCGACGAAGGCCACATCGGCCAGTCTCAGGGGTAATAGATGCCCAAGGCCGACATGCACTGAAGTAAGTGGCATGGATAGCGAGAAGTCCATCTTCCTGTCGAAGCTGAGGACCATCCACCTGAAAGCCCGCAGCACCTGGCTGATGAAGAAGAGGCCAAGTGCGCTCAGGAGATATCCTGGTTCGGCATCTCTCACCCGTTCAAGTATCTGGCCGACGGCTGTTAGTGCGCTCGTTCCTCCCCCGAAAACACTCAGGAGGAGCCATGACAGTGCCAGACTGGCTACTGTTGCCACTGCTATATTTGCCGTTCTTCCTGTCAGTCTCAATATTCCCCAAATCAGGTATTGCAGCGAAGGAAGTTATATCGCTGTGTAGAAACCCTAATATTGCAGGGATGAGGTCATGAGGGAAGAACCGGTCATTCTCGTGTCAGAGATAAGTAAATCATATCGCAAGGTCAGAGCTCTGAGAGATCTTGACCTCACTGTCAATTGCGGGACCAGTTTCTCACTTCTCGGACCGAACGGCGCTGGGAAGACTACACTTATGAAGATCCTTCTTGGACTCGTGAGACCGGATTCAGGGAAGGCTTTCCTTTCTGATCACCCCGTCTCCTCACCTTTAGCGAGAAAGGGAGTCAGGTTCCTTCCAGAAAGCGTAACATTCCCTGACTGGGCCTCTCCGGCCATTCTTTTCAAACAACTTGAGCGCATCCGTGGTGAGGCATCTCGAGAGGATTTCGACAGACGATGCACCGAACTGGACTGCATTCACCTCATCGACCGTCCGGTCGGCAAAATGTCGAGAGGACAGAGACAGCGCGTGGCGCTCTCAATGGTAACTGCAGGAAGCCCCTCCCTGGTATTCCTCGATGAGCCGTCATCAGGTCTTGATCCCGCTGGAAGAATACTAGTAAGGAACCTAATTCGCCGCCTTTCCACTGAGGGCTCGACCGTCATGATCAATTCCCACTTGCTCGGAGAGGTTGAGAGGACCTGTGACAGAGCCGCATTCATCAGCGAGGGCAGGCTGATGGCAGAGGGGGATATAGATACACTGTCCAGACAGAAGGGGCTTGCACTTGTCAGCACGGCTGATCCCGATCCAATGCGCGCAGCGCTTTCAGCCATGGGTTTCTCCTGCCGCCCCGCAGAGAAAGGCATTACGGCAGATCTCCCAGATCCGTCACATTTTCCCGCCTTGACTGCGTCTGTAGTAGAGACTGGTATTGGATTCACAGGGGTCACGCTCCTCAGGGAGGACCTCGAGGAGGTATTCCTGAGGATCATGGGTGAACAGCACCCGGGTGATGGGAGTTTCTCCTGATGTTTTTAAATGGTATTGAGCAGCTTCTCAGGCGTAAGATCGTTCTAATCGCCGGTATAGCGGCTCTTATATTCCTGGGATTTTACTGGTGGGGCATCTCTGCGGCATCATCTGCATTCGACAAAGGTGAGCTTACGTCATGGGACGAAGAAGCACAGACTGTCGTCAGCATGCTTAGACCCGCGGATGCGGCCCTGGCCGCAATCATTACTGCAGGTCCTCTTGCAGCAACACTGATCACCGCACTGGCGGTAGTTCTCGGATCATCAATGCTCCCTGAAGAGATATCGAGGGGAAGAATGCCTTTCTGGCTCTCACTTCCGCAGTCAAGACTGAGAGTCTACAGCATGATATCTCTGGCCCCGTTCGCAGTCTCCCTGGGTCTCGCCCTGCTGCTCTTTGGCGGGATACTTGCCATTACGCGTCTCTACTTTCCCTTCACTTCCAGGAACCTGATCCTTGCATTCTTCTCAATGATACTCTGGCTTGGTGTTGTCTGGTCATGTGTCACTGCGCTTTCCATCATCCTCCGAAAAGTGGCCTCAATGGTCATTACTTTCTTCCTTGCCGGACTGGCATCCATGTTCGGAGGGGTCTATGAACTGATGATGATGTTCCCTGGAGAGGCTCCTGCCGCACTCGTGACTGTCGCCAGGGTAACGATGTTCGTCTTCCCCGCCGACAGGGGTTTCAGGGGCGTACTGTACGGTATCATACCGGTGGATGCTGCAGTAACAGAGAATATGGCCTTCTTCGGCGTGACCGCAGAAATACCACCAGAGCACCTTATGTACGGCGCGGTATGGGCGCTCCTGCTTCTCTGGCTCGGCTACTTGAGATTCAGAAAAATGGACTTCTAGAATGAGGTCGGGCTTCAGTTTTGATAGTAGATTGGCTGTATACTATTATTGATATCTGATAATTACATGTTACGAGTAATCTACTTGTTTGTCTGTTGAAAATGCATCAAATGCGAAGCCGAAAGGGAAGAGTTCTTGAATAGAATAATCCATCTCAAGCTGTCTTCCGACTCCCCTGAGGAACTGACTGATTTCTATGGGAGCGTCTTTGAATGGGAGATCGAACGCCTGCCCAGACCCCCGGAGAGCTGGAGAATGATCTCGGATGGCGGTCAGGGTATCAACAGCTCCATTCACAAGAGCGAAGGACTGCATGTTGATCGGGGTATTTCGCTGGTGATCTCAGTTGATTCTTTGGATGAGACCGCAGGCAGGATCAGAAAGGCCGGTGGCAGGACTGTTCATGAAAGTATTCGTGCTTTCGGGAACAGATATCTTTACTGCAGGGATCCCGACGGGAACATGATCTGTCTTGTCGAACTGGGTGAGTAATCCCTCTTACCCCTGATGATGCGGCTCAGCGTGCGGTATCAGTGAATGAGGCTTCTCCAGACCATGCGAATTCATTAGTTCAGTGTTCCCAAGGATGTCATGGGGTGAGCCGTCCGCAGCCACACCACCGGCATCAAGTATTACTGCTCTGTCGCAGACCTCCAGAAGCAGTTCCATATCATGAGAAGCTATCATCAGTGTCATTGAAGTCGAGATCAGAAACTGAATGAGTTTTCTCCTCGCTCTATGATCAAGACCAGAGGCCGGTTCATCACAGAGCAGCATAATGGGTTCCATTGATAGTACCGCAGCCAGTGCGACCATCCTCTTCTCCCCTGCAGAGAGGTGATGAGGAGCCCTTTCGGCAAGTGCTACTGTCCCTGTCAATTCCATTGCTTTTCTAACTGCGGATGAAACCTCTCCCGCAGACAGGTTCATGTTCTTCGGGCCGAACTGGATGTCCTCTCTGACGCTTGGGCAGAAGAGCTGGTCATCCGGATTCTGTAATAGAAGACCGGCCTGCTCGATGAATCCGCCTTGCCTGACAGGGCTTCCAAAGAGTTCTATACTCCCTGCATTCGGCGAGAAGAGTCCGCAGCTGAGTCCTAGAAGTGTCGTCTTTCCAGAGCCGTTCGCCCCGATGAGCGCTACTTTCTCGCCAGCTCTTACAGTAAGATCGAATCCCTTGAGAACCGGGAGTTCCCGCGGATAGGCAAATTCAAGTCCCTTAATAATTAGAGCATCTTTCAGTATCTCCGAAGAGCCTCCCTCCTGCAGATATTCAGGCATTAGAGACCTTTCAGCGAAAGCAGGATGAGAGTCAGGGAGACAGATGCAAACGCGGACAGGATAAGAATGTCCCTTGCTCCAGGTCTTTCATGAGTATCGGTTCGATTGCCGTCCCCGTACCCACGCAGAATCATGGCTGCATGAATACGCGAGGTTCTGATATGTCCGCGTACGAGCACTGAACCGGCCATCATTGGCAGACTGTACATGAATGATATCAAGCCAGTTGCATGTCCAAAACCCCTTAGTTTTGCAGCTCTTCTGAGGACTTTCATATCTTCAACTGCAACAGGGATATAGCGAGCGGTGAGCATGAGAATATCGATCATCATGTTCGGTACGCAAAGTCCCCGCATTGCCTCCAGATTCTCGCCGAAGGGGACAGCCACAACGAGAATGGTCACTGTAGTGATGATGCAGACGATCCGCCCAATCAGGTAGATCCCGAAAAGTGTTCCTTCTGTCCTGATCTGCAATGGACCAATCCCAAGTAGAATTCGCTCTCCAGATGTCAGTGCAAGGACAATAACCAGAATAGCGAGGGGAATTGCAGGGATCATGAGTCTTCGCAGCACTCTTTCAAGCGAGATCCCTGATAGCAAAAACAATGCGGCTGTCGCAGCAGCTGCAACTGCAAGACTGCAGGGACCGTCAGCGAAGGTCATGCTTCCTATCAGGAGTACGAAGCCCATAAGCCTCATACGCGGCTCCCGACCCGCAGTGAATCTTCCGCCGGTCATATCAGGCATTATTGATCCGGAGTCCTATGAGAGAAGGATGAACTCTAGACAAGAACCAGACAGTTGCAGCGGTAAAAATGCCCTCGATCACTGTAAGAGGTAGATATGCTAAAGGCAGCCATATGGTAGTTCCGGAAACAGAGGTGGGAACGCCTGTAATGGGAAGTATTCCCATGAGCAGAATGGTCAGAAGAATTGATGAGGTAAAAGGTGCGAAGGCTCCGGCAACAAAGCCGGCTGTCATAATCCCGGCCTTGCCTGGAATATGATCCCCTCTGCCTGTCATGAACCTGAATAGGAGACCCGAGAGAAGTCCTGGCAATCCTATGACGAGAGTATTCACACCCAGAGTCGTCAGTCCACCATGACCGAACATCACCGCCTGGAAGAATAATCCGGCAAGCACGGCTGGAAGTGTATACCAACCCAGGACTATGCCGGTCAGACCGGTGGCCATCAGATGTATGCTTGATGGCGGCAGTGGCAGATGCACCAGTGATAAAGAGAAGAACATCGCGGTCATTACCGCGATGGTAGGGACGGTCTCAGACCTGTTGTAACTTCCCTTTGCCCCAATGCGAAGGGATGCAGATAGAGCAATCCCGGTCAGAGCATATCCGCCCAGACATATTGATGGAGGAAGGAGACCGTCAGGCAGATGCATCTGAAGCACGGGTTCCGGATCGGAAATAGAGTGCGGTCCCGATCAAACCCCATACGACGCAGACCGTCATAATAATTTTCTCAGGTGTGCCAGGTGCACCGGAGGTGATGCTCCCATGATCCCCATCGATTCCCTCTGCTGAGATATGAAGCCATCCGCCATGACCGTCCTTCATGACCTGTATATCGAGCGCAGTTCCGGGAAGCGAACTGAAAATGTACCTTCCCATTTCATCACATATACCGGTCATGAACGGTTCATCCACTCCCTTGTGAAATACTGTGACCACGGCTCCTGATAGAGGCTCTCCGCTGTCATATGCCGCATAAACAGTTATCGATGGCTCACTCACGCACATGAGCTCTACGCCATGTCCCATCACGGGCAGTGAAGCTGAAAACAGGATCGAGAGAAACATTATCCCCCGAAAGCTAGAGTCTTTCATGAAGGCAATGCCCCTCCCCTACATGCCCCAGAGTCGCGAGAGCTTCCTCCAGTCTGATGCTGTCCTCCTCTGGAAGGTTGTCTCTCAGGAATGCCATATCAACATCTACGACTCCCTCCTGCATGAAGGCGGCGAATACATCGAAGCCAGGGGCTGCTCTGTTGAGCTGGTTATCAGATGGAAGGGTTCCGTCACCGAAGAGGTGGTCGAGATGGAAAGTGAGTTCCAGTTCTGTCCTTCCGCCAGGCTGAAGGATACCCTTGCGAACTTCCCCGACGAACTCTCCCCCAGTGTATCGAATACTCTCCTGAAAGCCGATCCTGAACTGGTAGATCATCTCATAATCCTGTTGCTGGTCATACTTCGCAGCAGTACCGGAGAGATAGAGCGAATATCCCGCTGAAGGCGACTCGCTGCCCGGAACCATCGTCCAGCGCAGGACATTGTAGGCGCCTGCCGGGGCATCAGAGACGGTTCCAAACTCCATCGGTCCATCAGCTAGATCGAGTGTGAAGGGACCATCCAGCTTTAAGGAACAGAGCATGATATCAAGGGGACCATTCTCTGGTATCCATGGTGGATCGGTTTGAATCGCCTCCACATCAGCAATTGTTACCAGTACATGATCGAAATCGATCAGCCACCCGTCAGCAGAGAGGAATGCATCAGTTGAAAAGGACTCACCATTGGCAGTTATCGTAATTGTCCCGGTTTCTGTTGTTTCAGTTTGCCCCTCAATCGGTACATCTGTCTCACTGGCAGTTTCACTTGAATTATCGCTGCTATCGGCGCAGCCGAAGCTCAGCAGCGCAGAAAAGAGAACAATTCCAATTGAGAATGAGAGCCGTTCAACTCTTTTCATTTCGAGTCCACCTTCTCTTCAGTATTAGCACAATCGATGCATACTCCGGACAAGCCAAAATGTCTGGGACCGCATACGAAGCCGTAGGAGTCCTTTACAAGGTTGAATAGTCCTTCCAACTTACTGGCATCCATCTCTATCACCTTGCCGCAGAGTCGGCATACAAGGTGAACATGAGGTCCATGTTCACCGGTGGCGTATACTGTACTGCCGGATCCAAGAAGTGCTCTGCTGGCAAGCCCCAGCTCGACCAGAAGATCCAATGTTCTGTAGACTGTTGCGAGGTTAACAATGTGATCACTGGCAGAGGTTTCACGGTGGACTTCTTCCGCGGTCATGTGCCGACCGCTGTGAGCAAGGACGCTTACTACCTGCCTGCGCTGGGGTGTTATCCTGCAGCCGGCTTCTCTCAATCTTGCGAGAAATGTATGACAGTGAGGCATTCGGGTCTCCTTAAATGCGAATGTTCGCAGTAAGAATACCCGAATCCTTCACACTGGTCAATCTTAGGATATTATACGTTATGACTTAGTACATGGTGCTTATCAGGACAACCAGTTTAACGGATTTACCTCTGACCCTGGTTTCGCAGGTGTGTTTCCAGAAGGCTGATCATCGCAGAATGGTCTCTGGTTCCAGCCATCTCCCTGACGGAGTGCATCGATAACATTGGACTGCCGACATCGACTCCGGAAAGTCCTGTCCTGGCAGCTGTTATCGATCCGATAGTGCTTCCGCAGGGCATGTCGTTCCGGCTTACGAATCTCTGTAGGGTCACACCGGCAGAATCGGCACATGACTGGATATAGGCTGATGAGATATCACTTGAGGCGTACCTCTCCTTGGCATTGATCTTCAGAACTGGACCGCCATTGATGATCGGCCTGCAGGAGGGATCATGCTTGCCGGCGAAATTCGGATGTACAGCATGCGCTCCATCTGCAGAGACAAATAGACTGTTTGAAACAGCTCTGAAGTACTCCTCCCTGCCTCCTGACATTCTCTCCAGAATGCTCGGAAGGAAAGTGGATGCTGCCCCATTCACCGTCGCGGAGCCGACTTCCTCACTATTGAACAGTGCAATGAGGGCTGTGTGCGGAGCTGCTTCCTGATGAAGAAGAGCCTCCACCGAAGCATGGCACATGGCGAGATTATCGATCCTGCCGGAACAGATGAACTCACCGTCAATTCCTGAGAGTGAGGCGGGTTGCGGATCCCATACTTCGATAGACCATCCGGCCACGGAGTCCCGCACGATGCCCGCAGACTCACAGGCCATTTCGAGTACTGCATCAAATGCCGGGCCTGAGGATGAAAGGATCAGGGGCGTATGGTCTTCAGGATTGATCTTGAAGGCCTCATTCATTCCTTTGTTCAGATGTATTGCAGGTGTGGATATCCTGCATAATGCTTGATCGAGAACGAAAAGCCGTCGACTGAGAGTATCTCCATTCTTCTCGATAAGCGTACCGGCAAAAGTTAGATCCCTGTCGAACCATGTAGCCAGGATCGGGCTGCCATAGACCTCGACACCAAGTGTTGTCAAACCCTCGCGAATGCGCTCGGAATCCGGTTTGACCCTGAATCCGGGAAAATCTGTATGCGCTCCGACTATCCTGAAGCCCTCGACTGCTGGTTTACCCATTCCGGCGATACCGGCAATGATCGACGACCCGGAACGAACAACATAGAACCGCTCTCCCGGTTCTATGTCCCAGACGGAGTTCTCACTGACCCGGCGGAAACCTCTCTCATTGAGTACCTCTGTAACCCTCCTCACTGCCCATGCAGCAGTTGGACAACCGTCTAGAAAGGTCAGCAGGTCTCCTGCACCAACTATGGCTCCCGACATTCCAGAACCCCCGTATTCATCTGTCATTCAGTATTAAGTTCTGTTCTATCACTGGAATCACTGATCGTATCAGCATCGGAATATCCAGTGGCGAAACTCTCCCTTACCTGATACATAAAGGCTTCGAGCCTCGTTCCGTTATCCGTGTCCTCCTGGCCATCGAAGGCCAGGTTCAGCCATGGAAGTTCCCTGTGATCTTTTCGCAGCCTTTTACTTATCGCAGTTACTATGGTACCTGGCAGACATGTGAAAGGGAATATATTGACCGCTCCGGATATCCGCTTTCCGGCAGCCATAACTAGCGGCGCTCCAACGCAGAGTATCGTCTCCCCGCCAACATTCTCCTTGATATATGGACTCGCAGCACTGAGAATATCCTCTGGAGATGGGTCCGGTCTATCCGAAAGCAGATGTTGGAAGGGCTGCTGCAGCTTGTGGTGAAGTCTTCGCATCAGTCCTCTTCTGGAGTAGCCTTTGAGGACATCCGCCATCCTGCGGTGCTCTTTTGACTTTTTGATGTAGGTATGATTTACGAATTCAAACCACTCCAGGAGGGGTGTGACCATGACCTCGCCTCCGAGTGATTCTATGACACGGTCCGTACTC
>Ga0190293_1000409_pt1 | contig 15207 bp, 15 predicted proteins | sample 48693001_MG_FD_161671 | JGI IMG/M metagenome (GOLD analysis project Ga0190293, IMG submission 161671) | Hydrothermal vent microbial mat bacterial communities from Southern Trench, Guaymas Basin, Mexico - 4869-30-0-1_MG | ecosystem: Environmental > Aquatic > Marine > Hydrothermal vents >... | reverse complement strand
GACCAGTTTTACCTTGGTATTGGCAGGTATCACGATTTCTGAAGGATGAAACAAGTGATCCTTGATCTCTATTTCTATCACCGGTGTTTTGGCGACTGCAGAATGGCAATACAAACCCGCCAACAGGCCCAGAGGCAGCAAAAGACGGCTCGAAATGTTCCCCGTTATTTGCAAATTCATAAGCTGCCCTTCTGCTTGTCGCCTTGCACGGTAGTTTCACTTGTCCGGGCAGCAGCGAAGCTGACATGAAATGCTGTTCCCATCTCAAAGCTGGAATTCGCAACCGAGATTGCAGCATTGTGCGATTCAACAATGTGTTTCACTATCGCCAGGCCAAGGCCACAACCGGGTTCGCCCGATTGATGCCGATCGCCACCAACCCGGTAGAACCGATCAAAAACGGCCTCGCGTTGCTGCTCGGGAATGCCGCTGCCGGAATCCTCAACCGTGAGAATAACCTGGTTCCCGCTTTCCCTGACAGACACATTGATCTTCCCTCCCGCCGGCGTGTATTTATTGGCATTGCTTAAAAGATTAAGCAACAGTGTAGTAAGCGCAAATTGATCACCTTGGATGAAACAGTCTTGTCCCTGAAATTCCAGTATTTGATTTTTCGCATTGAATCGGGCGTACTCCTGCGCGAGAACCTCGCGTACCAGGCCGGTCAGGTTAATCAAGGTCAGGGAAGCATTGTACTGATCGGGTGAACTTCGATAAAGATCAAGAATCTGTTCAACGATGTACCCCAGTCGCTCGGCCGTGGCTGCTAATTGCGAAACACTCTGGCTGGTTTCCGGAAGTTCTTTGCTGATGTTATACAGCTGCACTTTGAGGACACTGATGGGTGTCCGTAATTCATGCGCTGCATCCGAAGCAAACTGTCTCTCTCGCAGCAGGGATCTTTCAAGGCGTTCAAGCAACTTGTTGGACGATTGCACGATACGTCGCAATTCCTGGCTGGATGAACCATAAGAAAGCGCACTCAGGTCATCGGCTTTCTTGTTACCCAGCTCATCGGCAAGTCTCCGCAGGGGTTTGAGCCCCTGGCCAACAATGAACCAGATCAGCAAACCAACCAGGGGCAGTCCGAGTAAAACGGGAGAAATGGACTCCAGAACCACATTTTCTGCCAGTGTATACCTGAGATCTGTCCTCTCGGCGGCCACAACCCAGTACTGCCTGATGGTGTCGAAATAGGCGACCGTATGCCATCGATAACCATCAAAATTGTTGTTGTCAAAACCGGGAACCAGGGGAGCAATGGGGGTTGACGGTGCATTGGATGAAGCTGCAAGCAAGCCATCGGACTCCCATACCTGGAAAGCGAAGGTGCTGTCATAACCTTCGTTACCGACGCTACCTTCGGTATATATGGAAGCGATCAATTTGGCTGTGTCCAGCAACTGCTTGTCAAAAAGGCGGTCAGCCTCCTCCATGCTGGACTGATAGCCCTTGAGGGCGGCCACAAAGCTGAACAATGTAATCACGGCCAGAATGACGACCACCAGGAAAACCCGTATGGATTTCATGGCTGGCAAACCTTGTATTCGGGGTCAATGAGAATATCTTCGACCAGCCTTATTTGCATTCAACGGTTTCCCTGGCGTTATTTGCCCAACTTTTCTCGCAGTTCCAATAATGCCAGCGCAATCTCCTCTTGTCGCCCCGCATCTGCCAATGGGCGGTCAGGCCGCCCGGGGGCAGATTGTGCTTTCAGGAAAAATGACTCTGCTTCCTGATAGCGTTTCTCACTTTTCAGGTAATCACCATAAAAATAATTACTGTCTATTCCATTTGGATTAATAGTCACGGCTTTCAGTAAAAGCTCTTCAGCTTTTTCGTCATCACCGAAACCAACCGGCCACCCGGGCACATTGAAATAGAGTGTGCCAAGGCTGGTATAAGCAGAGCCGTTCATGGCATCCGGCTCAATTTTCATGGCCTTCTCCAGATCAGCCCTGGAAGCCTTGGCAAATTTAAGTGCACCTATGCCGCCTTTGGCACCGGCATAGGTGGATTTGATAATGCCACTCCAAATCCATGCCGGGGCATCTTGAGGATATTGCGTCGTGACGTTTTCGGCATCATTCATCAAAATCTCAAAAGCGGTAACCTGGGCTTTCCCTTCCAGCTGATAATTTACTTCCGCCCAGCGTTGTTGCAATTTGTGCACGTCTGAATCAAGGTCAGCCCAGGCTGGATTACTGCTTACAAGGGCCAGGGATGCAATTAGCGCCAGTCTGCCAAGTGTTAATTTCTTCATAGGTATCTATTCCTGAATTTACAGTGCGGCATGTTGCCGGATGATAGGTAGTTTCTTGACCAGGGCATTGTGGACCAGGCCCGGAAAAATGCTGTTAATGCGTACAAACAGGTTTTCAGGCCAGCCCATATAGCGCTGCTTACGGTTGCCAGCCAAAATCTTCATCAGCTCTCCGGCAACCTGTTGAGGGCTGTCGACGGCATTGCCCAAAGCCTCATTGAGCGCAGTCACAGCACTTGAATTAAGGTCGGTCCGGGTAGCCCTGGGTGCGAGATAAGCGACTTTGATTTTGGTATCGGCCAGTTCACGCTGCAGGGCCTCGGTGAACCCTCTCAGCCCGAATTTACTGGCGCAGTAAGCGGTAAACCCCGGGTGACCGATGCTGCCGAAGATTGAGCCAATATTAATAATGGCGGCCTGCGGTTGTTTGAGTAGCAGCGGAATCAATTGCTGGCAAAGTAATACTGGTGACACCAGGTTGGTTGCCATCATCTGTTCAATGCGATCGCTATCCTGGTTTTCGTATAAATTAAAATCCAGTACACCGATGGCGCTGATATAGATGTCCAGTCCTTCCCTTTGACACGCATTAACCACTGCCGCCCGGCCTTCACCGGTATTTAGATCCGCGATGATAATCTGATGATCGCCATTCAATGATTCTTGCAGTTGTTGCAGTTTTGCCTCATTTCGCCCAACCAGCAAAAGCCTGGCTGAATGTTTATCCATCTCCGTGGCAATGGCCTGGCCGATACCTCCGGAGGCCCCAACGAGAAGGGCGCGTTTGTTTTTAAGTTGCATATCGTGCTCCTGGTGATGGCTATGCAGCCATCGATATCTTGTTGTCGGAATTCAGTGAGCGAAAAATGTCGCCATAGAGTTTGTAGAAAACCCGGGCACAGTGGATGATTTGAGCCTGATCTTGCTCATCGTCCAATCGGTTCATCAATTCTTCAAAGAATTTCACATGCTCGATGTCCAGTGAGCCGTGCGAATAGAGATAAGAAAAAGCCTTTTTCGGCAAGGAGAGCGATTCACGAATTGTGTCTGCTGCACTATCGGCAAGGCTGATACTGGTACCCTCCAATACATGCACCATGCCAAAAAAGCCCATCGGGTTTACACGGGCAATAGTGTCGTAGGCATAACTCACCATGAGTTCAGTTGCCTGGCTCGGGGAACCGTTGCGTACAACTTCCTTGTCAAAACCACAGGCAGCAATATCGTTAAGAATCCATTCCTGATGACCCAGCTCTTCTTCAATATATTCGGCAACCGCTTCACGCAGCCATTCATGCTCTGATGGCAATCGGGCGCCAACAGCCATTAGCAGGGGCACTGTATGTTTAACGTGGTGGTATGCCTGGGTCAAAAAGGCAACGTATTCATTCAGCGTAACGTTTCCGGCCAGGGCTTCGATAATGATAGGAGCAGCAAATAGCCCGGCACGTTCATGCGCTGTCTCGTTTTTAAGTGTGTCAAAGAAATTCATTGGTCTTCCGTCAGTTAAAGTGGGTACAAGTTTTCAATCATCTGTTGGTATCGGTTCTCAATCGCCGCTCGTCTGGGCCGGCCATTATCGGTAACAAGACCGGCCTGTTTGCCGAGTTTTTGGGTCAGCCGATACCATTTCCTGACCCGGGCATAATCAGGTAGCTGTGCATTGGTAATGTCTATGCTTCGCTGCAACGACTCAGTGCTTTCATCCGCCCTGCCCGGTGAAATCAGCGCCACGCAATAGGGCCTGGCCTCTCCGAAAACGATGCACTCGGCAATGGAGGTCTGAGCCAGGAACTCACTTTCCACCCACTCGGGATTAATATTCCGTCCATAGCTGGAAATCAGCAGGTTCTTCTTGCGCCCACTGATCTGCAGGTATCCATCAGCATCAATCACACCGAGATCACCGGTGTATATGCGTTCATTTCCCCAACTGGCAGGCTCACCGACATAGCCCAGCATGGCATTGCCGGATACGACGATCTCTCCCTCTTCGATCTCGATGGCAACATGTGGAAGGGGCCGGCCACAGCTATCATCCTTGTGAAACCCGGCGGTATTGAGACAAACCACTGAAGCACATTCAGACAGGCCATAACCCTCATATGCGGGAATACCCATTTGGTGCGCATTTTGCAATAACTTGCGTGAGACCTTGCCGCCACCAACCGCAACAAACTTCAGCGATGCTGGTGGTTGCCAACCGGATTCTGCAGCTGAAACCAGCACGGTGAGCAATTGCGGTGTCAGGATGATGCTGTCAGGCTCATGCCTTTTGATAATTCCGGTGAAAGTCTGCGGGTTCAACGAAGAGCTGCCTTCAAACCCGATCTCGGACAGGCTGGGAATGATAATTTCACCATGCGCCAGGATCGGGGCATAAATACCTGCAACATTTTCAAGCAAGGTGCTCAGGGGAAGCAAACAAAGGTGTCTTGGTGCCTTAAGGTCTACAGCATCGGCAATGACCCGGGCCTGCGTAATGAGTTGTTGGTTGCTCAGGCAAACCCCTTTGGGCCTGCCTGTTGATCCGGACGTGAAAGTGATCTTGCCGGTAGTTTCCGGTAGCTGAATATCATCTTGAACCGGACTCAGCAGCACAAGACCATAGCTTCCAATGGTCATTTCATGTGTTGCCTGAACCCTGCCATGAAGCATCGATTTAAACAAACCCAGCCGTTCACTCATAATGGCATCAACCGGAACGCTCTCAAAAACGTGTTCTATCTGCTCGTTTGAAAAGAACGTTGGCACAGGTATCAGGCTTATGGAAGCCAACTGGCAAGCAATATCAATGATCATCCAGTTGGTGCTGTTATCGCCATGTAGCGCCAATACACGAATATTCCGTCCACTCAATTCCGCAGCCAGCTTTGTGCAGCCGTCAATGAGCATATTTGCCGTCAGGGATTGGCTGGCATCCCTGGCAACAAACTTATCCGGGTTTTGGTTCGCCTCAAGCTGCGAAAGAATGTTGGGTAGCATTGAGCTTGCCTTGTTTGACCATTGTTGCCAGGGTTTCGATGCGGTCTTGATAATGTGAAATAAGACGTGAATAAACTTTACGACCGGCCAGCACTTTCATGGCTTCAGAAAGGTTCCCCGCTACGATATGTGGCCTGGAATCATAATAAGTACCCCAATCACTTAAGCTGTCAGCATCCAATACAGACGGGTCTGCACAAGCGAGTGGGTATAGCTCAAAACCCAGGCGATTAATGGCCTTCTGCACTTGTGGTGTTGCCGTGATAATGAGCCATTTAAAACCGGCCCGTTGTAACACCGCCGCCATTATCAGATACACCAATTGGCTGGCACCACCATGGGTTGCAACCAGGTTGCCAATCTCAACAATGTGGCCCCTTTCTACACATTCGCCTGTAAGTCCGCCAAGCACAGCTTCTGCTGACCCCGGCAGATATTGCTCCAGAAACAAATCATGACCAAGGGCTGGGCGAATACCCACAGCAGCAGAGTAATCACCGGCGCATGCCGTGGTAAACAACAGTGGCATGAATTCACGAAGGGTTGCTCCATGATTCGCCAGGAACTGGTCAAATACATATCGCTCTACCCGTCCCCGTTCCATTGAAGCGGCAGAGTGCACGCCGAAAGCCGGGCCACGTGATAAGAGCCTGGCTATTCCCCTGGCGGTTTTGGCGTTCTCGGGTTCTTCACGCGGTAAACTAAGGACTGACATGCATACTACCCATTACAATTGATGATGGGCAGAGAGCTTAGTGAGGAAACCTTAAGGCAGGCTTAAGGCGGTAACATTATATACAGGGGTTGTGAAATTACTCTTAGCGCTATTCCGCTTCCTTGCCCACCTCTCCCCGGATGGCAGCATCATAGAGTTCGCGAAACTGTTCAATGGCCGCGTCATTCTCCACATCGTCTCCACTGACCCTTTCCAGTGCTGCGTGGGCAAGGGCAATACTCGCTTCCAGGTTCTCGGAAACGGCAAGCCAGGCACCTTGCTCATACAGGGTTCGACAGCGCTCCAGATCGTGCCCGCGCGCCAGCACATCCAGATCTGGAAACGTATGGTGCAGCAAAGAAACGACCTGCTCTGCCACGTGATAGTCATCGACCGTGACTATCACCAGGCCCGCGTCACCCACACCCAGGCTTTTCAAGAGATCGGGTTGCCGCGCATCCCCATAAAATACTGACCGGCCAGTTCCACGCTCCCGCTTGACGAGTTTGGCATCATAATCAACGGCAACATAGGATACACCCCGAATTTCAAGTATCCGTCCAACACGTCGTCCCACTCGCCCAAAACCCACTATCACCACGGAAGCAACCGCCACGTCCTCCTCCGTGGGCCCCGCCTCCACCGGGGCGTTCTTACGTGAGGTGGCAAGTCGATGAGCTAACCCGGCCATCGGTGGGGTTGCCAGCATGCTGAGAACCACAACCAATAAAAGCTGCTGAAATAATCCTTCACTCAGCAATGAGCCCTCGAATGCTACTGCGAAAAGTACCAACGCAAATTCACCACTTTGCGCCAGCAGCAATGCGATCGCCTTTGCAAGCCCGCCTTTGTGTCCAAAAGCTGTGGCCAGCCCCCATAGCACAACAGCCTTGGTCAACAGTAGAATCAGTACCAGACCAACAAAAAGTAGTGGGTGTGCAAACAACTGAAGCAATTCGATGGACATGCCCATGGACATGAAAAACAGCCCCAGCAGCAGGCCGCGGAATGGCTGGATCTCTGCTACAACCTGGTGCCGGAATTCCGAGTCAGCAACCAGCAACCCGGCCACAAATGCCCCCATGGCCATGGATAAGCCGATTTTAGCCATCAGCACGGCAGTGCCGAGAACCAGCAGTACGGCGGTGGCTGTAAAAATTTCCGGTGATCCCAGCCGTGCCACACGTTGGAGCAGCGGTTGCAGTAAATAACGGCCGCCGAGTATTATCAACGTAAGGATAAGCAATGCCTCAATCAGCGCCAGGCCAATATCTTCCTCAATGGTGAGATCCGCTGCACTTAGCAGGGATGCCAGGGCAAGAAGAGGAACCACGGCTAAATCCTGAAACAGCAATACGGCCACGGAAGAGCGGCCATAATTGGAGGTCAGCATTTTTTGCTCTGTTAGTAGCTGTAACACGAAAGCAGTTGATGACAGCGCGAGGGCGGGCCCGATCAATATGGCGGAGCGCAGATCAACCCCGAACACAAAATATACTGCTGCAGAGATCAATATCCCCGTAACAACGACCTGCAGGCTACCGAGCCCAAAGACCATGCGCCGCATCAACCACAAACGTGAAGGTTTGAGCTCAATGCCGATCACAAACAACAGCAACACCACACCGAGTTCTGCCAGGTGATATATTTCAGCCTGGTTATCTATCAGACCCAGTGCCGAGGGCCCCACCAGAACCCCGGCTATGAGAAAACCAGGCACGGTACCGAGCCCTGCCAGGCGGAACAGTGGGACGGTTATAACCGCAGCCGTCAGAAGAATAATAATATCTGTAAGGTAGGCCAGGTTCATTCTTGCACCCGGGCACCTTGACAGCGTATTTTATTCATCAGTAACTCTTTTAAAGTGAAAATACGCGAATTTCTGCTCATTATCCGACGGAGTTACGTGAACTTCGTGTCCTGTCTCTAATAACTCGAATCCCCGCCCCAGTTCTGCCAGCAATTTGTCCGCATCATATTGCACGATCTCAAGCCCGCTGCATTTATTTGGCCCACCGATGGCGAAAGCCATAATAATAAGATATCCATCGGACTCCAGCGCTCGCTTGAGGACGTCAACGTATCTGACTCTGTCTGCCCTGCTGGTTAAAAAGTGAAACACAGCCCGGTCATGCCAAAGGGAAAACCGATGTGGTGGCTTGAACTCTGTCACATCCTCTTCATACCAGTCCACCCCGCAACCCTTGTCCGCCAGCCTCTCTTTGGCGTGTGCAAGCGCCCTGGCTGACAAATCCAGAACCCCGATATTGGTGTATGCCGCATCACAAAGCCTGTCGACCAGGATGGAAGCGCCCCCACCCACGTCAATAATCGCTGCATCAAGAGCAATTTGAGTATCACGGATAAGCCGTAACGATAAAGCCGGCTCCTTTTGATACCAACTAACGTTCAAAGGCGAACTATTCGCGTAAACATTTTCCCAATGTGTTTTTCTGTCGATCATGTCTTTCAATCCAGTGACCTATATCCTGTAAACAATGCCTCACAAATCTTTAAAACACCACAACTACCGGTTACTAAGCACACAGACAATGACTTAAACTGGCCTTAATGAAACGCATATGATTTTCAGTGGTCAATATCCTTGAGATTCATTTGATAACTGCCATTGGTATAAGGAGTAGAAGCAATGCACTCAAACAAATTTTTGTTTGTCATTTTGGCTGTGACATTTGCCCTGGCAACAGGCTCGCCCGCATGGGCGAAGAAAAGTTTACCGGCCATTAACGATGAAGGCATGGAACTGGTTAAAGACACTAAAATGACCACTGTTTATGCAGATCCTGGCGCTGATCTGAGCAGTTATGACCGTATTTGGCTGCATGATGCCACCGTCGCATTCAAGAAAAACTGGCAACGCGATCAGAATCGCAGCAACCATTTCAAGGTACGGACCAAGGATATGGAGCAGATCCAGGAGGATGTCGCGACACTGTTCCGTGAGGTTTTCACCCAGGAACTGCTTGATGGCGGTTATGAAATGGCCGAAGAGATCGGGGAAGATGTTCTTATTGTAAAACCCGCAATAGTTGATCTCGATGTTATTGCCCCGGATGTTCAACGCACAAGCCGCAATTACAGTTACTCTGAATCAGCAGGTGAAATGACGCTCAACCTGGAGCTTTTTGACTCCCTTACGGATGACAAAATTGCCAGGGCAACAGATCGAAAACGCGATTACCGGCGTGGATACATGGAATGGAGAACCAGTGTAAGCAACCGCTCGGACGCCAGGCGGATGATGACGTCGTGGGCAAAGGCCCTGCGTTCAGCACTCGATGAGGCCAGATCGGCAACCGCTAGCAAGAAATAAATACCAGGTCGGGCCGGTAACTTCACTGACCCGACCAATTTAAAATCAAAACGATGCCAGCCACGTAATTGGCGCATACTCCTATTTGAATTCTACTTTCAAACATTCAGGTACCGCATATGAGCGCCAACACGATAACTGCGTTTAATCAATTGGCGCTGGATCCCTCGCTATTAAAGGCCCTGGATGAAGTGGGATACGAAACCCCCTCACCCATACAGGCACAAACAATTCCACTGATGCTGGAAGGCAAAGATGTCGTGGGCCAGGCCCAGACTGGTACCGGTAAAACTGCAGCATTTGCACTACCAATATTATCCAGGCTGGATCTACAGCAGAGAGACCCGCAGGTACTGGTGCTGGCACCAACCCGTGAACTGGCTATCCAGGTAGCCGAGGCATTTCAAAAATACGCCCATCACATGAAAGGTTTTCACGTGTTACCAATCTATGGCGGCCAGGATTACGCTGTACAGATCCGCGCCCTGAAACGTGGCGTGCATGTGGCAGTGGGTACCCCAGGGCGTGTGATGGATCACATCCGTCGTGGCACCCTGGTACTGAAAAACCTCTCTACGCTGGTGCTGGATGAGGGCGATGAGATGTTACGCATGGGTTTCATTGATGACGTGGAGTGGATACTTGATAAAACACCGGACAACAGACAAATCGCCCTGTTTTCGGCCACCATGCCACAACAAATCCGCCGCATTGCTACCCGCTATTTGAACAAACCCGTAGACATAACCATCAAGGTCAAAACCGCCACGGCTGAGACAATTCGTCAACGATTCTGGCCTGTCCAGGGATTCAATAAACTGGATGCCCTGACCCGCATCCTTGAGGCTGAAACCTTTGATGCCATGCTGATTTTCGTGCGCACCAAGCTTGCTACCGTTGATCTATCCGAAAAACTGGAAGCCCGTGGTTATGCCTCGGCACCACTCAATGGTGACATTCAACAAAACCAGCGTGAACGTACCATTACCCGTCTGAAGCAGGACAAGCTGGATATCATTGTCGCCACCGATGTCGCCGCACGCGGACTTGATGTACAACGAATCAGCCATGTTGTGAATTACGATATTCCGACCGATACAGAAGCCTATGTGCATCGTATTGGCCGAACCGGCCGTGCGGGCCGGCAAGGTGATGCCATCCTGTTTGTTACCCCGCGTGAAAAGCGTATGTTATACGCCATCGAAAATGCCACCCGGAAGAAGATCGAAATCATGGATCTGCCGTCAACCGATGTCATTAATAACAAACGAATCGACAAGTTTAAACAGCGCATTACCGATACCCTGGAAAGTGTAGATCTGAGCCTTTTTTCTGAGATGATTGAAAAGTATCACCAGGAGCATGACGTGCCGCCCTTGCAAATTGCTGCTGCACTTGCCCAGTTATCCCAGGGTGATGCTCCATTTCTGCTCCAGAACAAACCACACCGGGGAGCCGACAAAAACTGGGACAAGGATAAGCGGCCACAGCGGGGCAAAAAGAACCAGCACACAGGTTCGGAGCGAAAAAGCGATGGACAACCCGCTGAAGGCATGGAGCGCTTCCGGATTGACGTGGGCCACGACCATGGTGTCATGCCCGGCAACATTGTTGGTGCAATTGCCAACGAAGCAGACATCGAGGGCCGGCATATAGGCCGCATCAGCATTCATGATCACTACAGCCTGATCGATCTGCCAACCGGTATGCCGAAAGAGACATTCCACGCACTTAAAAAAGTTTGGGTATCGGGCCAGAAGTTGAATATTGCCCGTCTGGGTGAAAGAAGAAGGCGCAGGGGCGCAGGTAAGCCCTCTTCTCATAAAGGAACGGGAAGAAAGGTCAGGAAAAAAGCACAATAAAAACCAACCGGGTACAAAGAACCGGGGAGCTTCTAGTCGGTAGGCAATTAACGGACACCGGTTTTACCGGCGTCCGTTTAGAGAAATCTGTACTTCTTAGATCAGAGTGCTGTAACTTTCGTTGCGCACGGCCCTTTCTGGCCTTCTCCGATTTCATACTCAACCTGCTGGCCATCATTCAAAGTTGCATAGCCATCTGTCTGAATTTCAGAGTGGTGAACGAACAAATCTTTCCCACCGTCTTCCGGTGTAATGAATCCGTAACCTTTGCCCGCATCAAACCACTTAACTGTACCTGTACTCATAACCTTCTTTCCTTCTAAATTAAATATTAAGTTCTAACTATATACCCTGTTTTTCAACAGAATTCTTTAACGACATTGGCCGTAAAAACGCGAAGTGTACCACGGTTATTGTGCCTAAGAGGTATTCACTGCACCTATTTAAGGTAATTTATGATTCCTGGCTCTGGTTTTCCACCACCAACTCGGTCACTTTGGCCCTGATACTTGGATAACTTGCAGTTAATTCAGCGAGGCGATTATAGCGTTTCAAGGTCAAGCCTTCTGCTTTAATGGCGGCAACAACCTGTTCTTCAGGTTTGTTCAATTTGGTCAGGTTTTCGACCTCGATCCAGGCCTGTGCAAACTTACTCAGCTCCTCAACATCAGGAATATCCCGCGGTGGCTGGCCACCTGATGAGGCTATGGAGACGAAATCCTGGTCAAAATAACCAGAATCAGGTAAACCGGCCATGATAGTCCGTATTGTCGCTTCGTTATCTGCCTGCAGACTGCGCCAAAACTTGTGCCTGCCGTAACCTGCCGAGCCACCTAGCCCTCCGTCCTTACCACCCAGACGAAGTGCGTCCAGATCGCCATTGCGTGCACAGGTCACATGCCGAAAGTGTGTTCCAACCGGCGTTTCCAGCCAACACAGCATTTTATCCCTATCCTCTTTCTTGCTGCTCCTGGGCTCATTCATAGCCTGGCGGACGAACCGCAAGCGGGTTTCCCTCTTCATGGTCATTCTTTCACCTGTAACCGTCAGATTGTCCAGTTCCAGAACATCTTCAGCGGCAACGGTCGAATCATCAGCGACCTCCGCTTCCGGGGGCTTTTCTATTGCAAGCCCGTTTATGGAATACAACAGTGATAATAAAAACAATGTTTTTAACATAAAGCTGCTGACCTCAATCGTGAAGGAAATTATTTGCCTGGTAAAACATAAAAATATACTGACACAAAGTGACAGAAACTACCCAGCAAAACAAACATATGAAAGATGGCGTGATTGAATCCAATTTTCTTGATGCCGTATATAATCGCACCCGTTGTATAGGCAACACCCCCGGCAAAAAGCCAGAACAAACCTTCGGTAGACAAATTGTTAATCAGTGGTGTTATCGCAAAAACGATTATCCACCCCATGAATACATACATCAAAGTTGATAAAACGTTGAATCTTCCCGTGAAAAACAGTTTCAGCGTGATCCCGGTTACAGCCATGGCCCAGGATATGCCAAAAATTACCCAACCTGTCGTTCCGGTTAACGTGATCAGCGTTAAAGGCGTGTAGGTGCCGGCGATCAGAACATAGATTGTTGCGTGGTCAAAAATCCGTAAGTGGGTTCTGATCTTTGGATCTTTGGCGCTGTGATAAAAAGTAGAAGCCGCATACAAGACAATCAGACTTATGCCGAAAATGGCAGCGCTAACGACATGCAGGGCCTGGCCATACAGGCTTGCACGTATCACCAGGAGCACAAGAGCAACCACACTCAAAGCAAGGCCAATAGCATGGGAAATGATATTGGTTTTTTCTTCCAGTGGCGTGTAAAACTTCAGTCCATCCATTTAATTGATCACCGGCTTTTATTAACTGATTTTGCGGGCACGAACATTACGCCCTTTAACTTTTCCATTGGCCAGATAGTTGAGTGCCTGGCGTATGCCACTACGTTCAATGGCCACATAACTGGACATATCAAATATATCGATTTTTCCAATCTGGGACCCGGCCAGGCCACCATCACCGGTTAGCGCACCCAATAGATCGCCGGGGCGCATTTTGTTTTTTCTGCCCGCATCCAGCTGGATCGTAACCATGGGAGACTGAAGCGAGTAGTTGGACTCGCGATCCAGGGAAGCGTAAACATCGCAGATACAGGGATTTTTCTGGTATTGCTCAATCGCATTAACACGATATTGTTCATGCTCGGTGAAAATACTCAGCGCGACCCCCTTTTCTCCTGCCCGACCGGTACGGCCAATTCGATGTACATAAATCTCAGGGTCGCGCGGTAGTTCATAATTAATCACCACCTGCAACGATTTGATATCCAGACCCCGGGCGGCCACGTCGGTTGCAACCAGAACCGGGCAACTGTTATTGGAAAACTGAACCAACACCTGGTCACGCTCGCGTTGATCCAGATCGCCATGAATAGCCAGGGCTTCGATCTGATGGTCACGCAGAAACCGCGCAACTTCGTCACATTGCTTTTTGGTATGACAAAAAACCAAGGCATTTTCAGGTTTATAATGTTCAAACAAGGCTAGCAAGGTGTTATTACGCTCGTGCTTTTTAACCTCGTAAAACAACTGCTCGATCACACCTGGCTTGTGTTCAGCCTCAACGGTCACCGTCACCGGGTTACGCTGAATTGAATGGCACATCTTCTTAATTGTATTAGGGTATGTTGCTGAAAACATTAATGTCTGACGGTCTTTCGGCGTTTGCGTAATGATCTCTGTCATCACATCAAAAAAGCCCATATCCAGCATTCTGTCGGCCTCATCCAATACCAGCGTTTTAAGACCATCGAGCCTGAGGGTCTCCTTGCGCAAATGATCCTGGATACGGCCCGGCGTGCCGACAATAATATGCGCGCCATGCTGCAACGAACCCTTTTGTGGTCCGAATGGCTTGCCTCCACACAACAGCACCAGCTTGATATTGGGTGTACTGCGAGCCAGCCTGCGTAACTCTTTACCCACCTGGTCGGCCAATTCACGCGTTGGGCACAAAACCAATGCCTGTACGCCGAAGAAACGCGGATTAATCTGCTCCAGCAAACCTATACCAAAAGCTGCTGTTTTGCCGCTCCCTGTTTTTGCCTGGGCAATCAGATCCCTGCCCTTCAGCACATGTGGCAGGCTTTGCGCCTGGATGGGCGTCATTTTTTTATAACCAAGCGAATCCAGGTTTTTAACCTGCGCGCTGGATATGGGAAGAGAAGAAAAACTGTCGTTAGCCATTGTGATTATTCCTTCCCGGTGTTTCTAGCCAGGAATCTATCCAGGTTATCTGCAAATACTTTCCGGTCACCCTGGCTGAGCGCCGGCGGGCCACCTGTATCTATTCCGCTGCCACGTAAGGTATCCATAAAATCTCTTATATTCAGGCGGGCCTTGATGTTTTCAGCAGTATACATTTCCCCGCGCGGGTTAAGAGCATGGCCACCCTTTTCAATCACATCAGCAGCCAGCGGGATATCACCCGTGATGACAAGATCATCGGCTTGTACCCTCTCAACAATTTCATTGTCAGCAACATCAAACCCGGAGGACACCTGGACAAAACTGATAAAACGCGATGGCGGTATCCGGATAGCCTGGTTCGCAACCAGGGTTAGCTGTACTTTGGTACGTTCTGCCGCTTTGAACAGAATTTCTTTGATAACCACGGGACAAGCATCCGCATCCACCCAAATTTTCAATCGACTAATTCCCTGTTTGGCTTTTTAACACGTTGGCAAAAACATCCCGATCCACGTTGCCGCCCGAGGCCACTACAGCAATTTTAGAACCGGCAATCCGGGGCATCTCCTGTGTTGCTGCTGCCAGGGCCGCCGCACCTGCGCCTTCACAGACATTATGCGTACATTCGAACATCATCCGCATCGCCGCTGAGACCTCTTCATCCGTCACCTGAACGATGTGGTCAACACCCTTCAGTATTATTTCGAGCGCTGAAGGTTCCGGGACACGGCAGGCCATACCATCAGAAAGTATGGTCGTGACGGGGGATTCGACAGGGCGTCCAG
>Ga0190293_1000407_pt1 | contig 15265 bp, 12 predicted proteins | sample 48693001_MG_FD_161671 | JGI IMG/M metagenome (GOLD analysis project Ga0190293, IMG submission 161671) | Hydrothermal vent microbial mat bacterial communities from Southern Trench, Guaymas Basin, Mexico - 4869-30-0-1_MG | ecosystem: Environmental > Aquatic > Marine > Hydrothermal vents >... | reverse complement strand
TAAATCCACTTAGAAAGTGGAACAGGTACTCTTCAGCATATATTGCTCATGGTTATGAAATTTATGTTTCTCCTATTCAAATGATCAAAGCGTTAAATGTAATTGCCTCAGGCGGTTATCTAGTAGAGCCGAAAATCCTGAAGTCGATAGACGGTGTTCTTTTCAGGAACAAAAAGTCTGAGAGGATAATATCAGGGGACACAGCTTCTATTGTGGCAGACATAATGGTTGACGTAGTCGATATCGGCACCGGGAAAAAAGCAGCCATGACTGATCTTAAAGTAGCAGGAAAGACAGGAACAGCAAAAAAATACAAAATGGGGAAGTTCAGGAAACTCTATGTATCCTCTTTCGGAGGTTTCTTCCCTGTTGATGATCCGGAGATAACGATTTTTATTGTGATAGATGAGCCGAAGGGGTTGTTCTACGGAGGCGATGTTGCCGCTCCATTGTTCAAAGAAATATCAAAAAGAGTGATCATGAGTCAGAACATCAGTTCTGATGACCAGAAACATTCCGGAGTGAGGATATGAGTAATATCAGGGATATTCTGGCTGGAATAGAGACAATGGAGATCAGAGGTTCACTGGGTGTTAATATTTCCGGGATCTCTCACGATTCAAGACTTGTAAAGGAAGGGAATTGCTTCATTGCTATCTCAGGATATAAAGACGATGGGAATAAGTATATTGATGATGCGGTTTCCAAAGGTGCGGTACTTGTGATCTCAGAGACTTCCCCGGGAAGTGATCATCAGGGAATAACATGGGTTCGGCTAAAAAACATAAGGAAAGCTTTTGCAGCGATAAGCCTTAATTTTTATGGAGATCCGCTTAAGGATAAATATGTTGTCGGAGTTACCGGAACTAACGGGAAAACAACCGTGGTTGCTCTGATAGAATCTATATTTAAAAGAAAAATGAGGACTGTTAAATTCGGCACACTTGGCGCATGGTGCGGGGCGAACGGAAAGAAAGCTTCTCTCACAACACCTGAAGCAAATGAAATATATAAATTTCTTGCAGAAGAGTGCAGGGGCGATTTTGAGAATGTAATAATGGAAGTATCATCAGTTGCTCTAGAATTGGACAGAGTAACAGGCATTGATTTTTCTCAGGCTATTTTTACAAATTTGTCGGGGGACCATCTTGATTTTCATTTCAACATGGAAAATTATTTTGATTCAAAGCTGTCACTATTCAGGTCTTTAACCCCGGATAAATGGGCGATAATAAATATAGATGATGAAAAGGGCAAATCAATCATTGAAATAATAGATTCAAAATATATTACTTTCGGGTTTTCGAGCGAAGCAGATGTAAAGCCTGTCAATTATAAATTGTCCGCAAAAGGGATTAAGGCGCTGATATCCACTCCTGCCGGAGATATACAGATCGAGAGCAGTTTGATCGGGAGGATCAATCTGTTGAATATCATTGCCGCAATTGCGTCCTCCATCATCAGAGAGGTCAGTTTTGAAGATATTTCAGCAGCAATGAAAGAGTTCAAAAATGTAAAAGGAAGGCTTGATACGGTTTATGAGAATGATTTTACTATCATCATAGATTATGCTCACACAGACAATGCGCTTGAAAATCTTTTGCTTAGTATGAAAGAGTTAAATTTCAGAAAGATAATCCTTGTGTTCGGAGCGGGCGGGTCCAGAGATGCGACAAAAAGGCCAAGAATGGGCGCGGTTGCAGCGGCTTATGCAGATGAAATTATTGTGACCAGTGACAATCCAAGGGATGAGGATCCCGCTGCTATAGTCAGAGAGATAGTTGCAGGGTTCCCGGATGGATTCAAATCTTATCAGATTGAGCAGGACAGAGCTAAGGGGATCGCTGCGGGAATAAATCTTGCTTCAAAAGGGGATCTTGTTATTATCGCAGGAAAGGGACATGAGGATTACCAGATCCTGGGTAAGAAAGTGATCCATTTTGATGATTATGAAGTTGTTGCAGATCTGACGGAGGTTAAAGGTGTCTGAATTTAAAATTGATGAGATACTGAGAATTACCGGAGGAGAATCCTTTAATTTTAAAGGGAAAGAACATTTTTCCGAATTTGAATTTGATACCCGCAATATAAAAAATGAGAATACTCTTTTCTTTGCATTAAGTTCTGATAGTGGTGACGGGCACAAATTTGTTCCCGGCCTGAATGATTTCAAGGGGATCGCTGCAGTTGTTAATAAGGATTTTGACAGGTCAGGGACAAGGATCCCTCTTATAGTGGTCGATGATACATTAAAGGCGGCACATAAACTTGCATCAAATGTAAGAAATAAGTTCAGGAATATAAAATATATAGGGATCACAGGTAGTGCCGGCAAAACCACAACCAAAGAATTTATTTCGCAGATCCTTTCTACTAAATATAAAGTGTTCAGATCCTACCGGAATTGGAATAATTGGATCGGATTGCCATTTTCCATGTTAAAGATCAGCGGGGAAGAAGACTTTGCCGTGTTCGAACTGGCAATGAGCTATCCCGGAATCGGGGAGATCGATCTCCTTGCCGAGATTCTGCGTCCAGACATTGCTCTGATACTGAATGTTTTTCCGGCACATATGGAATTTCTTAAAACCCTTAAGAATGTAGCTAAGGGAAAAGCTGAGATATTGAACTATCTGACTGCTGACGGGATATCGTTCATTTCAGGAGACTCTGATTTTTTAAAAGATGAAGTTAAGGGTAAGAAAGGGAGAAAAGTTTTCTTCGGAAGAACTGAAGGAGCGAATGATATCATATTAAGAAGTATTGAGAGAAGTGTTGGGAAAAGCAGTTTTTTTATTGATTTCTATGGTATTGAAGCAAGGTTCGAAACCAACCTGATCAACAAGGTTCAGATAGAGAACCTTTTTGCAGCAATTATTGCAGCTCAATATTCAGGGATGAAAAATTTTGAGATATCAGATGCTGTAAAGAATATTGAACCTGTATCAGGACGGGGAGAGATAAAAAAAGCCGGGAATTTCACGATCATAGATGAAACCTATAATTCAAATCCTGTTGCACTTAATAAAACACTTGAGTGGGTCAATGATGAGTTTGATACTTCCAAGGTTGCGGTGTTAGGAGATATGCTGGAACTTGGTGAAGAGGAGAACAAATACCATTTTGAATCAGGAAAATATTTTTCAGAGCTTAATTATGAAATGTTAATAACTATAGGTAAGAGATCTGAACAACTTGCAAAAGGTGCTGAATCCGGTGGTTTTCCCATGGCGAACATAAAGGTTTTCAAAACCTCAGAGGAAGCCGGGGAGTTTATTAGAAATAATGTGAGGAACAATAGTGTTCTGCTTTTTAAAGCATCCAGAGGGATCAAGCTTGAAAATGCAATAAAAAAGATAAAAAATGGATAAAAAAAGGGTAGGCATCATAGGATTCGGGAGAACGGGAGAGGCACTCCTCTCTTTCCTCCGGGATGATCCGGGTGTATCAGATATCATGATATTCGATGATATAAAAATTGACCAGGCAAGGCTCCCTTCCGGTTATACCAATATGGGTGTGGAATTGCTTTGGGGAGAAGAAGGGATAAAAAAAATGTCCGGATCAGATCTTTTAATATTCAGCCCTGGAGTGAACGGAAGGGATGGAAGATTCCAGGAATTGAGAGAATCCGGAGTGAAAATAATATCTGAAATGGAATTTGCTTCATCATTAATCAACTCAGAGATAATAGCTGTCACCGGAACTAACGGGAAATCGACAACTGTCAGTCTCATTCACCATATTCTCAACAGATCTGGTATTGATTCTTTTCTTACGGGAAATATCGGTGTTCCACTCATCTCAGAGGTAAAAAATATCGGTAAAGGGAGTGTAACAGTCCTGGAAGTTTCAAGTTTCCAATTGGAAGAGATCGAAGAATTCAAACCGGGAATAACGATGATCCTGAATATTACTCCGGATCATCTTGACCGCTATCCTACGCTTTCAGAATACCGGGAAGCGAAATTGAATATTTTAAAAAATCTTTCGGAGAATGATCCTGTTATCCTGAATTATGATGACCTGTTCCTCCGCGAGAATTTCTATGGGAAGGAGGCCGGTAATTTCAGGAAGATCTGGTTCTCGGTTGAAAAATCCGGATTTAGTGAAGGAGGATGGATAACTGAGAATAAAGCTGTAATAAAGATCAGCGGAAAAGAACAAATTATATCGCTGGCCGGGAATCCGCTTATAGGATCACATAATCTCGAAAATATTCTTGCATCATTCCTTGCCGTTTCGCTGACAGGATTGTCTGTGTGTGATCTGAATGAGGCATTGAAGAGTTTTACAGGGCTTTCACACAGGATGGAGGTTTGCGGTGAGAAAAAGGGAGTAAGATTCATAAACGATTCAAAAGCAACAAATGTTGAAGCAACTCTAAAATCTATTACAGGTATCGAAGATGATATTGCATTGATTCTCGGGGGCAGGGATAAGGGCGGCGACTTTTCTGTCCTGAAAGAACATTTAAATAGAAAGATCAAGAAAATAATCTTAATTGGAGAGGCGGCTGTGACTATCGCAGCTGGTATAAATTCGGAAAAAACATTTTTCACCAGGGCTAACACCCTGGATGAAGCGTTGAGAAAAGGCTATAAGGTGTTGGCCGGGAGTGGGGGGACTGTTCTCCTCGCTCCCGGCTGTTCCAGTTTTGACATGTTTAAAAATTATGAAGAACGGGGTGATATTTTTAAAAATGATGTACAAAAATTTATAGATGAGGGATAAATGGTAAAGAGCATAGGTGTGGATAAGATCCTGATCGCAGTTATAGTGATGCTTACACTATTCGGGATCATAATGGTCCACAATTCTACTTCTATCCTTGCGAAGGAAAAGTTCGGGGACAGTCTGTATTATTTGAAGCGGCAGATCGGATGGTTGATTCTGGGAACTTTAATTCTTGTTTTCATCACTTCGCTGAAGAAACCATTCTACCTTGAAAGGAATTTCGTCTTCTTTTCAATATTTGCATCAATTACAGGATTGATTGCAGTATTTTTTACAGGGAAGATCAATAATAGTTTCAGATGGGTTAAATTCGGAGATTTAACGATCCAGCCATCAGAGTTTGCAAAGATTGCGGTGGTCCTTTATCTCTCTTTTATGCTGAGCAGGAAAAATACAGATGTTAATGATCTGAAGAAATTATTTTTTATACTCATTCCGGTTATTATTATTGAGATACTGATTCTCAGGGAACCGGATATCGGAACATTTGTACTTATTCTGATAATATCTGTTGTAATTCTTTTTGTGGCCGGATTAAAATTCAGATATCTTATAGCTTCAGCATTTTTCATGCTTCCATCATTTGCCCTGATTTTGAAATATAATCCTGATAAAATGGGGAGAATATTTGCTTTTCTTAATCCGGAAGCTTATTCATCGACATACGGTTTTCAGGCCCTTCAATCTATTTATGCAATAGGGTCCGGAGGGATATTCGGACAGGGACTCGGGAATTCAGTACAAAAACTTTATTTTCTTCCATATGCATATTCGGATTTCATATTTGCTGTAATAGGAGAAGAGGCCGGACTGATCGGTTCTGTCCTTGTTGTATCTATGTTCAGCCTCTTTCTTGTTCGCGGACTTAATATTGCAAAGTTGTCTGGTAACAGATATACATATCTTTTTGTTACCGGGCTGACGTTTCTTATTGTTTTTCAGGCAATGATAAATATATCGGTGACAATAGGACTCTTTCCAACGAAAGGGATACCATTGCCTTTCATTTCAAATGGAGGAAGTTCTCTTATCTCAAGTATGTTGATAGCCGGATTACTACTAAACATCTCAAGACACAGGAAAACGGTGCTTCTGAATGATTAGTCACAGCAAAGTAAGAAAAATTCACTTTGCCGGTATAGGCGGAGCTGGTATGTCTGGTATTGCAGAAGTACTGAATAACATGGGCTTTGAAATATCGGGATCTGATATTAATGAAAGCCAGGTTGTTGAAAGGCTGAGAAGATCAGGAATAAAAATTCATATCGGGCATAAAAAGGAGAATGTTGATGGTATTGAGACTCTCGTATATTCAAGTGCAATAACCAGAGATAATGTTGAGGTCAGTACCGCAGTTGAAATGAAAATACCGGTGATCCCGAGGGCTGAAATGCTGGCCGAGCTCATGAGAGTCAAATTTGCTATTGCTGTTGCAGGGACTCATGGTAAAACTTCAACAACTTCCATGATCGCTTCAATTCTTAACGAAGCCAAAAAGGACCCTACTTATGTTGTTGGAGGAAAGCTTAAGACAGAGGAGAGTGGTGCAAAGCTGGGGAAATCGGAGTTTCTGGTAGCAGAAGCGGATGAATCGGATGGGAGTTTTTTGAAACTATTTCCTACCATAGCAATAATCACCAATATAGAAGGTGATCACCTGGACCATTATGGGAGTTTTGAGTCACTAAAGGAAGCTTTCAGGGAATTTGGAAATAAGGTCCCCTTCTTTGGATCGGTTACCTTAAATATTGATTGCCCTACCTCTAAAGAGATACTTGAGGGAATAAACAAAAAAGTAATTACATTCGGCACATCAAAAGATGCAGATATAAGGGCGGAAAACATAGTGGCCGGAACTTTCGGTTCAACTTTTAACTTGATTATTAAAGGGATCAATAAAGGAGAAGTTATCCTTAATGTAGGTGGGCATCATAATGTCCTGAACAGTCTTGCAGCTATTTCCGCCTCCCTCGAATCAGGAATAAATATTGATGATGTGATCTCAGGGCTCTCAAAGTTCTCACTTCCCGACAGGAGATTTCAGATATTGTACAAGAGTGCAGGAATTCTTGTAGTTGACGATTATGCTCACCATCCGACAGAGATCAGAGCGACACTTGATACACTAAGCAATGGAGGATTCGGGAGGATTATATCTGTATTTCAACCTCACAGATTCACAAGGCTGGAAAGTCTGATGGATGAATTTTCAAAATCATTCGAAGGGTCGGATATTGTTGTCCTTGCAAAACTTTATAGCGCGAATCAAAAGGAAATAGAGGGTGTCAGCAGTGGTGTACTTGCAGATCTAATGAGGAAAAACGGCTCAGGGGAAATCCTGTATATAGACAATAGTGAGGATGTTTTGTCATATTTACAAAGTGAAGTAAAAGCGGGCGATGCAATTGTTTTCCTGTCCGCTGGAGATCTGACCAGGACAGCACACTCATTTGCAAAGCTTATGGAGATAGAAAAAAGATGAAAAAGATGGCGGGTTACGGCCCTGTGACCGAGATAGAATTTCTCAGGAAGAACAATAACAGAGCAGTTAACAGGCAGAAAAAAATACGGTCAATAAAGCTCCGGGGTCTGCATGTATTTCTTATTATTGTCCTGTTCCTTATGTCCGGATATGCGGCCTATTCTATCGGTAAGTTTATGACGGGATGGGAAAAACTTGACATCCGATCATTCAAACTGATCAATACTCCTGTGTTCAGAAATAATGAAGTCAGAAAAATATTGAAAAAATATGGAGGGAATATCCTTACCCTGAACACAAATAATCTGAGAAATGAATTGATGGAGATCAAGGAGATCAATGAAGTGTCAATCTCAAGGAAACTCCCCTCTACAGTGGAAGTAAGATTAAGTTTGAGGAAGCCTGCATTTCAGTTTCTGTATAAAGGGAAATACAATATTATTGATAAAGATGGTGTGATCCTCTCTGAAACAGGGGGAAAAATGGATGGGATAATGGTAATAAGGGATATTGGACCATCAGACCTTAATGATATATTCCCCGGTGTTTCCGGTCTGATAGACAAGAGAGATATTATCGAATATATAAGCTTCAGGGAGCCTTACGGTACAGCTTTGAAATTGAAGGGGACAAGTGAGATATTCTATACAGGAAATAAGGTTGATCTGAAAAAATTGAAACAATATCTTAAGATAAGAAAAAAGCTTGGTTACAATGAGAAAACAATAAAAAGTGTCGATCTTAGATTTAAGAACAGATTTTACCTGGAATTTGAAAAGGAGATAATCTAGAGAAATGAAAAACAATTTTATAGTCGGTATCGACATAGGGACAAAAAAAATCAGTACGATCATAGGTCAGGTAAAAACAGAGGATGAGAGAGATGAAATAGAAGTTATCGGATACGGGATCGCAGATTCCTCGGGGATAAAGCGGGGCGTCATTGTTGACATGAATAATACGGTTGAAGATATCAAGAGATCTGTAAAAGAGGCTGAGCTGACAGCCGGTGTTGAAGTTGAATCTGCATACATAAATATTTCAGGAAGTCATGTCCAGTCGATCAGTGCAAAAGGGAGTATTAATATTACAGGAGGAAGGAACCGGGAAATAACCAAAGATGATGTTGACAGAGCAGTAACACATGGAAGCAGTATTATGCTCCCCAACAACAAGGATATTTTGCATGTTCTTCCTCAGGAGTTCATTATTGATACTCAGGATGACATCAAAAACCCGATAGGGATGACAGGAAACAGCCTTGAAGTTTATATTCTTATTGTTACTGCATCCAAGGCCGCAACCAGGAATCTGCTTATATGCTTGAAAAAAGCTAAAATTGATGTGCTTAAAATGGTCTTGTCGCATATTGCTACAGCAGAAGCTGTTCTCACACCTGATGAAAAGGAATTAGGTGTTGCACTGGTTGATATCGGTGGCGGTACAACTGATTTTGCGATTTACGAAAAAGGTGCTCTTAAATTTTCATCTACTATCGGAGTGGGAGGATTTAATTTTACAAATGATCTTGCTATCGGGACAAGAACTCCGATTGATAAAGCAGAAATTATTAAGAGGAAATATGGAATGGGGATGGACCCTAACCTGAGGAACCAGAATATCGAAATTCCAAGTGTGGGCGGAAAGAAAATGAGGTTGATAAATCCTTCATTACTTACTGAGATTCTAAAACCCAGGGCTGAAGAAATTTTTGAAATGATAAGAAACAAGATCGAACAGGAAGGACTTGAAAATAAAATCAATGCAGGCGTTGTCCTTACCGGAGGTACTTCACAACTGGACGGGTTACTGGAAGTAGCAGATGAGATATTTTCTACTCCTGTCAGGGTCGGAAGGCCGATGGGATTGGGAGGATTGGTCGACAAGGTCAATACACCTGACTTCTCGACCTCTCTTGGCCTGATTAAGTATGGGTTGCTTGATATGAGGAATAGAGGTGTAATGCCTGATTCCCAAAGTGGATTCTTAAAAAGGGTCAGGGAATGGATAGGTTTCTAGGAGGAAATATGAATGATGAAGTTAAAATAACTTTAAAGAAAAAAAGGAAGGATGGAGCTGTTCTGAAGGTGCTCGGCCTCGGAGGAGGCGGAGGGAATGCTATAAACAGGATGATCGATGAAAAACTTTCCGGAGTTGAATTCATTGCGATCAACACCGACACTCAGGACTTATCTAATATTAATTCCCCGTCACTAACCCTCCAGATAGGAGAAAAACTTACCCGGGGGAGAGGGAGTGGATCAAATCCTGAAATAGGGATGAAAGCTGCTCTCGAAAGTACTGAGATGATAACTGACATGCTGGAGGGGGCTGATATGATATTTATCACTGCAGGCATGGGTGGAGGAACCGGAACCGGATCTTCCCAGGTTGTTGCAAACCATGCCGCCTCAATGGGTATCCTGACCGTTGCAGTAGTGACCAAGCCTTTTGAATTTGAGGGGAAACACCGGATGGAAGTTGCAGAGGCAGGGATAAAGAGCCTTCTGGAAAGTGTTGATGCCATAATTGTAATACCCAATGAAAAATTATTTGAAATTGATGATGAACAGATCCCTTTGAAGGATTCATATAAAAAGGTGGATGAAGTATTGCTGAGTGCTGTAAGAGGCATTTCTGATATCATAAACACTTCCGGTATGCAGAATGTTGATTTTGCTGATGTGAAAACAACGATGGCGGAGAAGGGGATGACGATGATGGGGACAGGCGAGTCGAAAGGGGAGAACAGAGCAGAGGAAGCTGTTAACAAGGCTCTAAATTCTCCACTGCTCGATAACATCTCTATCGGCGGAGCAACAGGCCTTCTTTTCAATATAACAACTTCATCATCCCTTCCACTCAGGCGTGATGAATTAAAGATCATTGCAGAAACTATCAATGCTGAAGTATCTCCTGATGTTAAGAGCAAGTTCGGAGTTGTTGAGGATGACAACATGGGCGAGGTTATCCGGGTAACAGTGATAGCAACAGGCTTCGAAAATTCAGGAAAGAAAAATAAGATTAAAAAGACGATGCGGGAAGAGGAATTATTCCCGGTTACACCCACTCTGATAAATATGCCCCACAGAAGTGACTCAGATAATATATCAAGTAAGGATTTTATAAGAACGGATACACCGGCAAATATTCCTTATCAATTTGAAAAACCTATTACACCTGCGGATCTGACGGATGTTAACCCTGGATATCTTAATGAAGGGACTTTCCCGGGATTGACCAAGAGGCATAATCTTGAAAATACTGAAGATGAATTGGATATACCGACATTTCAGAGAGAGAAAAAATCGGAATAGTGTAAAATGATCGAAATTGATCTTCTTATTAAAAATATAAAGGAATTAGTCAATCCTGCTTCAGATGTTGTTGTAAGAGGGGCTGACCTGAATTCCATCAGAATATCGAGGAACCTATGGATAGGCTCAACAGGAGAGATCATTACATTCCTCGGGTTTGAGGAAGATTTCAATAAAAACTGTGTTTTAAAAAGAGGAGCTATTATAATTGACGGTTCTAAATTTGTAGCCCTTCCCGGACTTGTTGACCCACATACTCATCTTCCTTTTGCCAGCACAAGACAAGATGAGTTCAGGCAGAAGCTCCAGGGTGTCAGTTATCAGGAAATAGCTGCAAAAGGTGGTGGGATCAAGGGGAGTGTCAGGAAGACTCGTGAGGCCGGACTTAATGAATTAATTTCCCAGAGTGAATGGAGACTCAACAGAATGCTTGAATCAGGAAGTACTACTGTTGAAGCAAAGAGTGGATACGGACTTGACCTGGAAAGTGAGATAAAGCAGCTGGAGGTAATAAAAGCACTGAATTCTTTTCACCCTGTTGATCTGGTTCCTACTTTTCTCGGTGCCCATGAGATCCCGGAAGAATATACCGGAAGGAATATGGATTTCTTAAAGTTTCTTGTTAATGATGTTGTCCCGAAAGTAAAAGAAGATAATCTTGCTGAATTCGGAGATATATTCTGTGAGGACGGGTATTTCTCCTATGATGAGGCGGATTATTACCTGGAAGAACTAAAAAAGAACGGATTTAAACTGAAGGTCCATGCTGATGAGTTCAAATCGAACAATGCTGCTATCCTTGCAGTAAAAAAAGGTGCGGTTTCAGCTGAACATCTTATAGAAATTACTGATGAAGAAATTGAAGTGCTATCTGCATCTGATACGACTGCAATACTACTCCCCGGTGTTTCATTTTTTTTGAAGATGGATAAATATGCTCCGGTGAGAAAGATGATCGAATCAAATTCCATTGTTGCACTCGGCTCTGATTTCAATCCGGGAAGCTCGATGGTCTCATCACAATTCTTTATTTTTCATCTTGGAATTTTTAAGATGGGGCTGACAATTGAAGAAGCTCTTAATACTGTTACTATAAATGCTGCATATTCAATAGATAGAGAGAAGAGTGTCGGTTCAGTCTCACTCGGGAAAAAAATGGACATTATTCTTGCAGATGTTCCGGACTATAGTTACCTTGGCTATCATCTCGGGATCAATCCCTTTAAAACAATAATCAAATCAGGTGAAATTGTTGTTGATGATGGCAGGATCACATTTTAACCCTCAATATTTTTTTCTCTATATGATACAATTTTCCTTGAAGTGTCAAGAATATTTCATACTCATCTTTCAAAGATGTGAAAATTATTTCAAGCTATTTATTAAATCACCGAAGTGCAATGGGGTCAAATCTTCGTTTGACGTTTAAAAACGAGTTCTTTTATTTCATCCACCTTGATCCTGAAGTCTTGATTCTTAGCCATCATCTCTTTGATCTTAGTAAGGACACTGCTTACAGAGCTGTGATTATTCAATAAAAAATCACCACACAATTGTTCCAATGTATCATTCCTTAAAAGACGGGACAAATATATTGCAACATTTCTTGGCTCATTAAAATATCTCCGCTTGCTTACCCTTATCGATGACTTATCAATCTTATAAAATTTACAGATCGTTTCAATTATTAACTCCAAATTCGGTGCAAGATATTTTGAGTCTGGAATCTCCTTATCTTTCTTTTCTACAAAAAATTTATTCTTAACTGATGAAATAAATTCTTCACTCCCGAGAAATGTCGGCCATCTTTTTCTTCCCAATATTTTAATCAGATTCGGTTTTTCTTCCAGATCCATAAATTCAAGATATTTTTTTTCTCCTTTCTTCCTATTTTCAGAGAATATCGATAAAATATATTTTCTATACAGCCAATCCCATTCCTCAGATTTATCGATATACCCGGGATGACTACTCCATCTATAATCACGGATATTCTTCACAAGGCCTCCTCTTAAAGGATTGTTGTGAATATATCTTACTAACTGAAGAAGATATCCATCTCCGTTAACAAGAATTGATTTATATCTCCCCTTGAACAATTGACCCTCATATTCGTGAGCCTTGTTAAATCTTTGTGTATATACTCCGTTGATATGACGCATGAATCTGCTTAGATTTCCAAGAGGTGTATTGATTAGCATATGATAATGATTAGGCATTAGAGAAAATGCGAGGATATTGACACTCCACAATTCAGAGGCTTCGATCATCAGATCTATGAAAAGTTGGTAATCATCAGATTCCAGGAAAACCTTTTCGGATCTCCTCCCTTTGTTCATTATGTGATACCATGCGCCTGGATATTCTATTCTTAATGGTCTGCTCATGATGGCAATATACATAAAAAAACAATAAACGTCAAACGAAGACTTGACCCCAAAAAAAGCTTTAAGGATTTTTTTGATCACTTTTCTTTTCTCATATATGATACAATTTTTCAGGAAGTGGAGGAAACAATGACAAGATATCCTTCTGTAGCAGGAATGTTCTATCCCGGGGACGGGGAGGTATTAAGAACCGAATTAGGAGAACTTGTTAAAGATGCTGAGAGTAAGATCAAAGTTCTTGGACTTATCTCGCCTCATGCCGGATATGTTTATTCCGGAGGCTGCGCAGGAAGTGGATTCGGAAAAATAATCATTCCAGACCGTATTATTATTCTAGGTGTCAATCACAGGGGATCCGGGCATGAAATGGCTGTTGACGGACACAATAAATGGAATACTCCGTTAGGGGATATTAAAATTGATAATGAATTGAGAGATGAGCTGATTCAGAGCAGTGACGTTTTTATAGTTGATTCTATCCCTTCTGAAGAAGAACATTCGCTTGAAGTTCAGGTCCCTTTTATCCAACTACTAAATCCTTCGGCTGAAATTCTACCAATCACGATCGGGTCCCACGACAGAGAAATGATGAGGAAAGGAGGGCTTGAAATAGGACGAATTATCAAGGAGAATGCTGATGATATCCTGATCATCGCATCAACAGATATGAGCCATTATATCAGTGCTGATAATGCTAAAGAACTGGACTATTTAGCGATAGAAAAAATCAAAGACCTGGATCCTGACGGGTTGTTTGATACAGTTCACTCAAAGAGGATCTCCATGTGTGGAGTTTCACCAACATTTATAATGATGACAGCCGCGAAGGAATTGGGCGGGACAAAAGGCGAAGTGATCGAATATACAAATTCCGGATATATAAGTGGTGATTTTGATCAGGTTGTCGGATACCTCAGTGCTTATATTAACTGATAATGCTTAGATTTTTGTATGCAGATGAGTTGAAAAACATCTTCACTGTCTACGGCAGTTATTATGATCTTCTGCCGGATGATGGAAAGAAGATCAAGTGCCGGAATATCCTTGAAATATTCAGAAGAAGTTATTTTAATCCATTACCGGAACCGCTAAGCTTATCTTCTTCACAACCGGACTCTATATTTGTGATGATGAATCCGGGCTCATCGGAACCGAGGCAATTTGGATTCCGTGAACCGGCTTTGGATCTTCCGGGAGATCCCGGGGAACTCTCATTACTTGAGATGGTTTTTGCAAAACCGGATGTCACTCAATACCAGGTCATGAGGATAATGGCTGAAATGAAATGGGACCATGTAAGGGTGGTTAATCTTTCTGATATCAGAGAACCGAAGAGCCTGAAATTTTTCAAACAGGTAAAAGAGTTTGAAAATAACTATAGCGATGTTCATACTGTTTTCTCACAATTGCGAAGTGAAGAAAGGGGAAGGATCTTTGATTTGAAAGAGGAAAAATCCCCGGTTATCTTAGGATGGGGAAGAGATAAAAGCCTGCTTCCACTTGCAGAAAAAGCATTAAAATTTCTGGAAGATTTTAAAACAAAGGGCATCGTATCTCCCGGCCATCCTGAACTTTATTCACACCCCAGCCCAAATCTCCAGAAAGCTAAAATAGAATGGCTGGAAGATATTTTTGAACAATTATAATTGAAAAAGATTAAGATTGAGATTCTTTCCTTCTTCGATGTATATAGTATATTAAAGAGGAGGGGAAATGATAAATTCAAAAACTAAAGTCATTATTATTCTATGTATGGTTTCTTTTATTTTTACTGTCATTGGGTTCTCTCAGACAAGGTTAACAAAGACAAGGTTACCAAAGTTAACATTAAAAAAGGCAGCAATTAGTGAAATTCACCGGGATGAGTGCTATGGACTTGGGACAAATACATCACAGGGATTTGAAGTGGTTGGACAAAATTTTGGTGTTAATCCGGGGATTACTGAAGCATTTATGAATAATGTTCTGATACAACATTCAAACGCTATGTGGAGTAATTTTACAATTCAGGTAATTGCTCCGGAAAGTGTAGTAAAGCTTGGTGTTAAAAATATTATCTATCTGAAAAGGAATAAATTGGTAATTTCAAATAAAAAAGCATTCATACCATGGGGATATGTTCAGAGTGTTACTCCTGATAAGATGGATAAACAAAAATCAGGAATCCAAAATATCAAAAAATTTGTAAAAGTTCAGGGATTTTATCTTGGAGGAACTCAGGGTGTTTACAGAATATATTTCGGAAAGACTTTAGTGTCTGTAGTTTCCTGGCAGCAGAACAATCCGCCTGAACAGATCATAACCGTAAGCATCCCGAATCATCTGCCGAAAGGGAAGCATAT
>Ga0190293_1000406_pt1 | contig 15297 bp, 14 predicted proteins | sample 48693001_MG_FD_161671 | JGI IMG/M metagenome (GOLD analysis project Ga0190293, IMG submission 161671) | Hydrothermal vent microbial mat bacterial communities from Southern Trench, Guaymas Basin, Mexico - 4869-30-0-1_MG | ecosystem: Environmental > Aquatic > Marine > Hydrothermal vents >... | reverse complement strand
TCCTTGAGAATCTCAGGTTCCATGCTGAGGAGAAAGCGAACGATCCAGCTTTCGCTACAGAGCTTGCTTCACTGGCCGATGTCTACGTGAACGATGCCTTCGGTACTGACCACAGGGCCCATGCTTCCCTGACTGGCATACCGGCTGTTCTCGGTGGCGGCTATATCGGACTTCTTGTCCAGAAGGAGCTTTCGATGTTCAGAGGGATGCTGAAGGATCCGGCAAGACCGTTCACTCTCCTGCTCGGCGGGGCAAAAGTTTCTGACAAGGTCCCGGTTATCGAGAATCTGCTTGATCGACTGGACAACATCCTTGTCGGCGGTGGAATGGCATTTACCTTCATGAAGGCACTCGGTATGGGGATAGGTGGGAGCATCCTCGAGAAGGACACTGTTGGGACTGCCGGAGAGATCATGGAGAAGGCAAAGGAGATGGGCGTGGATCTGCTCCTTCCGGCTGATGTGGTCATCGCGCCTTCACCTGATATGGCCGTCGAGGCCAGGACCGTCTCCGCCGGATCGATCCCTCCCGAAATGAAGGGTCTGGACATTGGTCCCGCTACCGTCAGGGAGTTCTCGAAGATCATAGAGTCCAGTGGGACCGTTGTTTGGAATGGACCGATGGGACTCTTCGAGATACCGCCTTTCAACATCGGCACGCTTGAGATGACGAAGGCGATGGCACGGGCTACTGAAAATGGTGCAGTCACAGTCGTCGGCGGAGGAGATTCCGTCAGGGCGGTGACCGAAGCCGGTATGGCAGATACTGTTACGTTTGTATCGACCGGTGGCGGCGCCTCCCTCAAGGTTCTGCAGGGCAAGAAGCTCCTGGCCCTCAGAGCCCTGTCCACGGAGGTGGAGGAGTGAAACAGATAATAGGCGGCAACTGGAAGATGAACGGGACTGCTGAGGGTACTGTCCGCTTCATGGATGAGATGAAGGCACTCGGTTCAGATGACGCACAGGCTGACATCGTGGTATTCCCACCATTCACGCTCATATCCATTGCTGCGAAACATTCAGACGGAACTGGTATATCGATCGGCGGTCAGGACCTGTTCTGGGAGGAGAGCGGTGCCTACACCGGTGAGATCAGCCCTTCGATGCTCAGGAGCGCAGGGGCAGAATGGTTTCTGGCCGGGCACAGTGAGCGCAGGCATGTTGTCGGGGAGACAGATGAGATCGTCAGGAGGAAGCTCGAGGCCGGTCTCGGCTCGGGACTTAACGGCATCCTCTGCGTTGGAGAACTCATCGAAGAGAGAGAGGCCGGAAGGACCGAGGAAGTCGTCAGAACACAGGTTATCTCCGGTATCGATGGTCTGGATAGCGCCAGTCCACTGAATCTGGTCATAGCATATGAACCGGTCTGGGCCATAGGTACAGGCCTCACCGCAACTCCTGAGGAAGCTGAGAGGATCCATCACCTTATACGCTCATGGGTCTCGGACAATCGCGGTGACACCTTCTCGACTGAGATCCGGATACAGTACGGCGGGAGCGTCAAACCCTCCAACGCGCTCTCCATTCTTGCGATGCCTGATATCAACGGAGCGCTGGTCGGGGGAGCAAGCCTCAAGGCTGACAGCTTCATGGGTATAGTAAACCCGCTTCCCTAGGATAAGTCCTGGAGCACCCGCGGAAGCCGTATGTTGAAAGGGCCTGTCCAGCAAAGGGCAGACCCTTCCTTCGTATCGGCGCTGCACTTGCAGGTTACTGGCTCTGGGTTGCTGTGCAGGGATGGCTGGATGGACTTTTCGGGTTTGTTGCTGAGGATCTGCTTCGCTTCGGACTGATCGGCAGCATTGCCGCCGCAGTTATGATCCCTTTCTGGAGACTTGTTCCACTGACGACAGGTCTTTGCGGGACCCGTGGAAGCGGATCTGCTGCAGCAGCCTCGACCACGATTTTCATCCCGTTCATATTGGTTGCCATTACGCTCCATCCCTCATTCAATGGCCTGTCAGGGGAGTGGTTCGTCCTGGCAGCAGCGCTTCTGCTCCTGGCCGCGGCCGAAGAGATACTCTGCAGGGGTTTTCTCATGGATGTCCTGAGTTTTTCAGGGAACCGGATGACGGGTCTTGCTCTCTCATCTGTGATATTCGCCTGGTTTCATCTCTGGAACAGTCATGCTTCGATCGCCGGAGTACTGAATATTCTTCTGGCAGGCATCCTTTTCGGGCTACTGAGGTTCACCAGCGGGGGACTCATCTACCCGACCCTGCTGCACTGGCTCTGGAATCTTGTGACAGGGATGGTCTTCGGATGGAGCGTAAGCGGTCATATTACTCTTCCAACACTGTTCACATGCTCTGAAGCTCCGCCATGGGGGGCATTCGGCCCTGAGGAGTCACTGATAATGACGGTCGTTATGCTCGGCGGCTCGATCATCCTATTCACATCTCTGCGAAAAACTGAGGCCGGGCCTGGATACGTGCAAAACGCACGAAATGAGGCCCGGCCTGAGAATTAGAACCAACTTGACCCAAGTAGACGACCGGTCTATTATTGGGTTCACATTGATTAGCTTACTCCAGTGGAAAGGACTCCATTATGAGGAGAACAGGCTTTTGCTTTGTAACTCTACTGATGCTGATGCCGGTAATGAGTGCATTTGCGGATGAGGTTACACTCGAGCCGCTCAAGGACGCTTTCGTATGTGACTGCCTGCCCGGTCAGACGAATCCATATGCAGGAGACCAGTACCTTGCGCAGGGACGTATTACTGTGTGCTACCACAAGTCCTTCCTTCAGTGGGATCTCAGCAGTATCCCTGACGACGCCACTATCACCGATGCCGAGTTCCGCATCTATGTCAGTCAGACCAGTGGCGCCGGCGGCGGTGAGATGGTCTACTTCCGTGTGATCGAGGACTGGAGTGAGACGACCGTTACCTATAACAACATGCCTGACCACACTGAAGCCGGGGGAGTTATACTTTCCAGCTGGCCCGGTGGGAGTTCCTGGCATACAGTTGATATCACCGACTTCGTGATCGACTGGTATGCTGGAGCAACTGACAACTACGGTATCCACTGCGGCAGTCAGAACACCACCGCTCCGCACGATGTCGTTTACTACTCTTCAAGGGTTTCAGCGCCAGCGTACCGCCCAAGGCTTGTTGTTACTTACACCGTGCCATCTGCACTGGAGACAGAGACATGGGGCAGCCTGAAAGTTCAGGAGTAGCTCCTATGAAGCTGACTCGAAGACCGATAATGATCCTTACCTGCTGTATTCTCTTCGCTGCAGCGGGGATATCCTCAGGTCAGTGCGAGACTGACGAGCCCGGACCCTGTGAGGATGTGACTGCAGCTGAGTCCCTTGAGGTTATTTCTGAGGATTCTCAGTCCGACTCAACTGGATGCTCTGAGGGAGATTCATGCTGCTGTATGCCTGACCTTCCGCCACTCCCTGAGCCATGGGAGACACCAGATGATGAATCCGAGGAGACCAGCTGAGCAGAGAGTTCTGAATAATCGTTGCATTAAAAACAGAACCCCGATCATCGGTCGGGGCTCTGTTATATGCATATCCGAGCCTGCGGGATTCGCCGCAATCAGTCCTCTCTGATTATTACGAAATCTGCCATATCAGGATCCGGCTCATCACCCTCAGCGAGGATCTTCACGGTGAGGTACGAGATGTCAGCGGGGAGCTGATCCGGTATGCCGGAATGATAATCGCTGTGGAAACTTCCGCAGACGAAGACGCACTTCTCATCCAGTACTGACGTGGCCATCACTGCATCCTTGAGCAGCTGTGCACGATACAGGTTCATTGGAGAGACAGGCATGCCATGCATCTGATCCCCGATTGCATCCATAGTGGCCAGGAACATGTCCCTGTAGAGAACACTCGTAGAATCGATATCTATATCACTCAGTTCCGATTCCCCTGCGATCGCATCCAGACCTCCACGGGCGACCATGGCGGCGAGGGATCGTGGAACATTGGCCGCAATGACTCTGCAGCCGCTGTTTTTCGCAAACTCAACAAGTGGCGCATAGTCTTCCGGATAGTTATCCCATGGTCTGGATCCATCTAGAAATGTCTCTCCAGTTACATCACCTGCTATGTATGAATCGAGGAGCGGCTGCACATCCGTCTCGAACATCTCCAGGGCAAGAGCCCTTTCGGGCGAGGCGAGAGACTCCCATATGAACAGCTCCCACTCATGCGCCAGGGGGTCATCATGCATCTCTCCGATGAAAACTATATCCGCCTCCTGGAGAGCATCGATCATTGTTTCAGCAGTGATCACGTCCGTACCATGGTGGATAACTCCATCGGGGACCGCTGATATCGCAAGCATAATCATGAAAGCCGCCATTTCAACTCCTTATGCACGAAATGAGGCCGGGCCTGGATACGTGCTAAATGCACGAAATGAGGCCCGGCCTGAGATTTTAACCTCAGTTTTTATCCGTATCCTTCTTCGGGATTGTGAACTGGTCGCTCTCAAAGCGGTCACCACCCAGCCAAATGTCGATTTTGATCCCGTTCCGTGTTCTGGTGACGTCGCAGTGCTTCACCTGCCATCCGAGGAGATTGAGTCTCGATGCTCCGAGCATATCATGACCTGTCATGGCACCGTAATAGCCAGCCAGTTCCGGTCTTTTCTGGCTGTTCAATGCGCGGTCGATCTTTGCTACTTCCTCATCGGTATGCGGGTTGTCATCCAGCACTGAGAGATGCAGTCCGTCCTTCTCCTGATGAAGTGAGATGACGAGTCGTCTCGGATCGTTATCGAGAAGGTAATTGGATATTTCACCTATCAGATGGAGGATCAGTTCTTTTCTTTTCATTGTTCTCTACTTCCAATAGTCCATTATTTACTGAATTCTGAATTCCTTGAGCGATACCATGCAATAACTGACACGATGAAAGCCGCCGTTAGACCTCCGGCGAAACCGTTGTTATATAGGTTCATACCGCCCTGCCATGCTCCCGTCTGGTGCACAAGAGCAAGATGCAGGAAGCCTGCTGTCAGGCCAGTGAGTATTCCGAATGCTCCAGCAACCGGTGCAAGTGTAGTACAGAAAATCGCTGCAAGGATTGCGCCTGGTGCAGTGAGCGATTTTCCGAAGATCAGTGTTGCCAGGATCACTCCAAGGACAACAGGCCACGAATTCCTGAGATGTGTCCCAAAAGCTCCGAAGCCCATGATAGTCAGAAGTCCGCCGATCGTCGGTCCATTGAAGTCACCATTTATCAGGATGATGTAAAGGGATCCAGCGAGGCCGATAAGGCCGGCATTGAGAAGTGCCCCTTCCATGGATTCCATATCCATGAAATCCGAGGGAAGACGGCCTGGATGCTTCTGTATCGCCAGAAAACCTTTAATGCTCTTCATACCTCCAGATAGCAGTCCTGTGAGGATCAGAACGAGTGATAGAGCCGGGATGAGCAGCGTAAGTAACAGGGAATTCTCTGCATACCATTGCAGCAGTCCATCGAAAGTATGCCCCCCGGCTCTTATGAGAGCCGCGGCAAAGAGTGCGAAGAAACCGCAGGACAGACCCATGTTATAGAGGTTGTATCCCTGATGGAGATGAAGCATGGAGACCGCGATCGCTGGCAGGAGGAATCCAGTTGCTATCCCTGCAGCTGTTCCCACCGCAATGGCTGGTAATCCTGAAAGACCCAATTCAACTACAACCAGAGTAATCAGGGGGCCGAGAGCAGTGCCGAAAAGAGCAATGATTATGTACTCGGAAAGGCTCTTGCCGACTAATTTGCCGGAGAGGTAAACTCCTAGGAATATCGGGATGATGTTCATCGGTGTTTTCCCGAAGAGGGCGAAACCCATCATCGTAAAAATGGCTGCAAACGTCGCTCCGGAGAGCTGTACTCTGGAGAGCACGATGAGTATCAGCCCGGCAGCACCTACTGCTGCAGCATTTATCAGAGAAGCACCGACGCCATTGGTGGCCATGAAGTCGCTGATGAGCCTGGCGGGCTGGAACTGCAGATCAAGAAAACCGCTGAACGCCTTGCTCGCACCGTCAACAGCCACTCCAGTGACGACGAAGGAAAGCATGATGAAGGTGAGCAGGAACAGCAGTGTTTTATTCTGATCGGCTATGACGGCCTCCTCTTCGCTAAATCAGTGTATTTGCATTGTGCACGAGACAATACTACAGGAGATGCCGCTAGGACAGCCGGATCATAGCAGGAATCAAGGCAAAAACTGAGGCCGGGCCTGAGATCTTCAATAATCGAAGAAATGAGGCCCGGCCTGAGAATTCAGCGGATGATGAAGCCGAGTATGGCTGTGACCAGCGCAGTGAGCATCGAACCTATATAGGAGTAGTACCAGAAGCCTGGCTGTCCAGTCTCTTCAGCAGTCATCTGTCTGTACTGGGAGACGTACTTGATTATCAGCAGTCTGATCAGGAAGAAATTGATCTTCTCACCTTTGTTAAGTAGATAGGAAACGATCCTGATAGAGGAGACTATCCCCCACACGACGGCAACGATCGCAGTACCGAAGAGCACATTACTAATCGTCACCAGAATCTTCTCCCGATGGGCATTCATTTTCCATCTGAAGGGGGATGATGGTGTCCCTTCGGATGACCTTGCGGAGGAATCTGCTCCAGCTCATTCCCCACTTCTTCCTGAAGTACTTCCTCGGATCGAAATCTCCTGATCCCTCGAACCTGCCTGTAGTAGCCTTTGAGAAGTGGTAGACTAGACTGGCGCCGACCCCGATGAAGTCTCTGCACCCGTAGTCATACATCTTCATCGCGAGGTCAGGATCGCTGCCGAATCCAGGATAGTATGACTCATCAAATCCACCGATGGCCTTCCAGTCCTTTATCGATAGGAGAGTCGGGGGCCAGGTGCTGACGGTGTTATATGGTCTCTCGAGTGATCTGAAATCTCTCAGCAGATCCCCTTCGCGGAAGTCTTCAGGGGATGTGCCGTAATCCGATCCTCCGATATAGCAGGGCGTCGCTCTGCCCGGTTCTATCGCTGTGCCGGAGAGCCAGAGTTTCCCTGCACTTCCCAGATAGGTGGCCAGGGCCGTATCCCAGCCGGGGAGGGGGTACATGTCATCATTCATATAGCAGATGCGATCAGTGCAAGCCAGCTCGGCTGCCCTGTTCACAGCGCCGCAGACTCCCAGGTTCTCCTCCGCAAACGCATATGTAAAAGTGTGCTTTCGCCCCTCAAGCCAATCCCTGCAATCATCATCAAATCCGTTGAAGAAGACGATGACCTGATGTTCGACTGCGCTGTTGCGACGCAGTCCTTTCAGGCAGAGCTCCAGATGCGCGAGATTCCGCCATGTGGGAATGACTACCGAGAAGGGTTGCATTCCGGAGCTCTTCCTGGCTACTTACTTGCCTGAGATCGTGATGCCGCCAGCCTGTATCCAGGGGAGTATGCCGCCCCCGAAATCGATCCTCTCCCTGGAGATGTTCTTAATGCTCATCAGCAGGTTCGAGAGGTTGCCCGAGATCATTGTCTCCTTGATCGGGTATTTGATCTCGCCGTTCTCGATGCAGTAGCTGTTCTTCGCTACTCCCGAGAAGTCTCCATTGTCACTGGGATTCCCTCCGGAGAACCGGCAGAGGAGGATACCCCTGTCAACGGAACGGATCATATCTTCGAACGAGGTGTCACCAGGGTCTATCATCCAGGCACTGCCCATGTTGACAGACCTTGGCTTCCCGGTTTTCAGTGAAGCGTAAAGACTGAGAAGGAAGCTGCGAAGAGTACCCTTCTCAATGATGGTGCTGTTCTCCGCTGCAAAGCCGTCGGCAGTGAAGAAATAACCGTCGGCGATCTCTTCAGAGACAGGCATCGATCTGAGTGTGAGTTTCGGATCGGCGATCTCCGTGTTCAGAGAATCCTTGTAGATAGATGTACCACTGATGAGGTAGTAATCGCTGAGATATGCTCCGATGTAACTGATGAAATCCTCGATGCAGTCCGGTGTAATGATGATATCACCTGTGTACTTGCCGTCGATGTCGTCCGGTGCAATCTGTTCAGTGGACTGATTCATCAGGGTGTTGATAGAGCCGTATTCATGTAGAGGTCTGTCCAGGCTTAGCGAACTGAAGCCTGAGTAATTGAAGGAGGATGTCTCCTTACCCTCTTTGGCGGTGAACATCGGGGAAAAGTCGTAATGCCCCTGACTCGATTCGAACTCGACACCATTCGAATTCCTGAACCAGGTCTTGTTCGTGACGAAATCCAGGATGACCTGCTCGAGGATGATGGTCGGGTACGTCTCTTCAGTGTATGCGAGGAACTCTGTCATCCGGTCATACATCAGGTCCAGGTTCGGCTCCAGAGGGCCGTTGCTGAAAACTCCGGGAGGCTGCTTGCCGGATATCTCGTTGGCCGGGTCGGGTTCGGAACTCCGGGCCGTATCCAGGAGACCGGCTACTGCACTGTCTATCGATTCCCTGTCGACCTTGTTTATCGTAGCGGTGCCTTTCCGGTCATCGATGACTCCCATCAGGCTGAGAAGAGTATCATTTGTCGTTCTGAGCAGGGTAATCTCACCGCTCTCGACATTGAACTCATCCTTCCGCGTGTCGCGGATCCTGCACTGAGCCTTCTGAAGTCCTGCAGCAAGCATGGCCTCGATGCAGTATGCGGTGACCTCTTTCCTGTCGCTACTCATTACTTGCCTCCAATGTTGACTCGGCATTTGATGGCGGGACCACCCATGCCTACCGGAATGGGCTGCTTCTTGCCGCACATGCCTGCGCCGGTCCATTTCATCTCATCAGAAATCGCTGTGATGGTCTTGAGCATATCGAAAGCGACCCCGGATATTGTGGTGTCTCTGAGACCCCGTTCGATCTTTCCCCCCTTTATCTCGTAGCCCTGAACAACACCGAACATGAACTCGCTGGTGGAATCGGCCTGGCCGTTACTGGATTTCATCAGGTAGTAGCCGTCATCGATTGATCCTATCATATCCTCAAGCCGGCTATCACCTGGGAGAATGGCTGTATTCCGCATCCTGATTATGGGCTCATCGCTGAACCGGAAGGCTCTGGCATTGCCTGCCGGCTCATCATCATACTGCGGTGCGGTCTCTTTATTGTGGAGGAAGCGCTTCAGGACCCCATCCTCGATCAGTACTGCGTCGCTGGCCAGTGTGCCCTCGTCATCTACGAAGACAGGAACTGGACAGGTCTCACCCATGCAGGTGTTTGCGAAGTCGACAAGAGTAACGAGAGGGCTGGCGACCTGCTTACCCAGGTAATCCCCGGCGATCGAACCACCCTTGACTATATCGGCCTCGACAGTGTGACCGATGGCCTCATGGGATAGGATTCCTGCAAGATCGGCGTCGAGTATGCAATCCTTCATTCCGGCATCGGGATGAACACCCTCAGCCTTCTTCATCAGATGTTCGTATTGCTCATCCAGCTGAGCGTACATGACGTCTGGCGTTGTGAAGACATCCTCGAATTGCCCGAGACCGTCGTAAACATCGTGGAGTTCAACGGGGTCTCCATCATGCTCCGTGTTAAGGAGGATGTAGACGATAGATCTCGGTATCAGTGAGTGTGCGCTTGCCCCATCAGATGTGAGCAGTGTCTTCTCCATGTCAAGCTGCTGCATCGCGATGGTCCTGGATGTGATCCGTTCGTACTTCTCCGTTATCCTGGCGTCCAGCTCCCGGAGGAAAGAGATTAGCTCCTTCTGGGTCTTTCCGGCGCCTTCGGCTGAGAAATCCCGTGAAATGGTCCCTGGAATGCAGGGAAGAACCTCGCTCTGGCGGTTGAGTCTGCCGTCAAGGAATCTCGCGTTCCTGGTTGCGGATGAGATAACTTCGCTGATCGTTCCGTTCGAGATGATGGGATTGGATGCAAATCCCCAGAGGCCGTTCCTGTAAGTGCGTGCGGATACTCCGCTTGTTGCGGAACGGTCATTCCCCATAACATCTCCGTTAACAAGCGCGATGCTTACGGAGCGGTTCTCCTGGACCCGGAGTTCAGTGTACTCCGTGAACAGTTTGGTGTACTGGCTCAGGTCTTTTGGAATCATGGGTGATCCTTCCTTGAGGGACTGTCAATTTACGGGGACTCGGCGTGTGGAGGAATCCCGCAGATGGCTATTTCCTGTCAATTATACAACACCTTTGCAAACGGCAAGCCGATCGAGCGGTCGAGTGTTATTCAATCCTGTATCCCGCTGAGTCTTATCTGTATAATATCCGCATTGGTTCAGCCGCAGGCGATGCGCAGACCAGGATGATACTGACGCAGTTGGAGAGGTTTCTGATAGAGCGATTACCGCTGGACGTGGAGTAGCTTCCGGTCTCCTCATGACACGTTGCTGAAGCTTTCCTGTCTCTCTAGAGAACGGATCCCCGAGTCTACTTCCGGGTCTTTTTGCGCTTGTCCTTGATGTAGATCAACCTCGACATGCCGTCGCTCTGTACGCGCTCGTCGATCTCAAAGAGCTGCAGGGCTGCGGCAAGCTCACCCAGTTTGCTGTATCCGTAGTTCCGCGGATCGAACTCCGGAGCCTGCTTGATGATATTGCTTCCGACGGCTCCCAGCTGTGCCCAGCCACTTTCGTCCGAGGCAGCATCGAGAGCACTCCTGAAAAGGCCGACGAGTTTGGTATCTCTTTTAAGGAGGGTGCCCGTGCGGGGCTTTACCTTGCTTGTGCTGGTATCCTCTGCCACGAACCGCAGTACTTCAGTGAAAATGAACTTGTCACATGCGGAGACAAAGGGTTTTGGGGTCTTTTTCTCTCCGAAGCCGTAGACAAGCAGTCCCTCCTCCCTTATCCGTGAGGCAAGTCCGGTGAAATCACTGTCGCTCGACACGATGCAGAAACCGTCGAAGCGTTTTGTGTAGAGCAGATCCATCGCGTCTATGATCATTGCGCTGTCCGTTGAATTCTTGCCGATCGTGTAACGGAACTGCTGCACAGGATGGATCGAATGCTCAAGAAGCACCTTCTTCCATCCCCCGAGGTTCGGTGTTGTCCAGTCGCCATATATCCGCTTCACACTGGCAACTCCGTACTTGGCCACTTCAGAGAGCAGCGCTTCTGTGATGGAGGGCTGCGCGTTATCAGCGTCGATGAGGACTGCAAGCCTGTTCTGGGATGGATCGTTCATTGCATCCGGTCTTTCACGGAATGGGTTTAGAAGCGTCATTGCCTGTACATATGACCTCTACACATTCCGATTATCTCACAACAGCGTTCCCTTGTCCAAGCACCATTGGAAACTCATCGGGATCAATGAGTTCTTTGCCCGGCTGCCGTGTGTGCGTTATCTTCAGTTTTCAGCGGGGTATCAAAGATGATCTGACATAGCAGAAGGAGCCGCAGGGGGCATAATCAGGAGCCTTATAGCAATGGTGGAGACTACTATGACGATGAACTGGTTCCGATAGACGATGGTTGGTCTCTTTCAGCGGAACTGGGCTCTTATCCTTTTGTTCGCATTCACAACTGTCCTTGTAGCCCTTCTTTTCGAAATATCCTGGCCTGTTGCCTACGTTGAACTCATCTCGGTTCCCGCTGACGCATCCATTGTTGACGGCAACGGATTCAGATGGATCTCACCCGCCCGTATACCAGTGCCGGATGAAGGTATTGAGCTTGCTTTATTCTGCGAGGGTATGCTGCCGCTCGACACTGTACTCGATCCGTCTCTTGCCGGTGATACCGTTCTCCTTCAGATGCAGTACAAGTTCCGTGTCGAGTTCCTGACCAATCCTGAAGGGGCATCTGTTATCCTGGATGATGATTATGCAGGGCATACTCCATTTGAGAAGGATGACGTGACTCCAGGAACACATTCGGTGATCCTCACAACCGAATGCGGTGTAACCCTTAGGGATAGCTTCACTATCATCACCAACCAACCGCGCAGACTAGAATGGGTTCTTCCCACCATCCATTCCGGGGATATGCTCCTGATGAGTGCCGGTTCAAGGGGAACGATCCGTATGGGATCTGACGGGAGTCCAGATACTCTGGACAGCTACCTTATCGGTCTGCATGAAGTAACTTCATCCGAATTCTGCGAATGGCTGATCTATCAGGAGTCCTATCCGGCTGGTGACAGTACATGGCGCTGGGGAAGGACAGATATGATAGAGGAACTCTTTCCGGGTGATTATCCGATCCCTTTCTATATAGCCCCATGGGGGCAGTGGGCGGTACTGGACGGACTTGAGCGGGACCCAGTCTCCGGTCTTTCATCGAGAGCAGCACGGGGTTATTGCGAATGGCTGACTGAGATGGATACGAATGGCATCATTTATCGTCTGCCCAGCGAATGGGAGTGGGAGGCAGCAGCCCTCGCTGGAGGGAATGGACCATGGCCATGGGGCTCACGAAGACCCGATGGTTCCCTGCTCAACCTGTCCGATGATTCCGAGGTGCTTCTCAGAAGACATCCTTCGATCGATGATGGATTTGGCCAGGCGGCTCCTGTAGGTACTTACCCCTCGAATGACTGGGGTCTTTCGGACATGGCGGGAAATGTATGGGAATGGTGTGAACCCGTTTCTCCCGATTCGATAACCCCCGCTCGCGGGGGAGGCTGGCTGTCATCAGGGGATGACTGCAGGTGTGATTCCAGACTGCTTCCCGACAGTGGTCTGGGCTATCCATATATCGGTTTCAGACTCGCTGCATCCCTGCCGGACTGATCGCAGCCCATCGATCCATTCAACTTTTCTGACATGGCGGAGGACTGTACAGCAAGTCAGCTCTGTGTTATTCATGATCTGAAAACATGCAGTATTACTCTCATGTTTCATCTTGGGGGGAGTCGGCTATTATGATGAAGGAGTATCCGGGGGGACCTCTGTTCGAGACACCGGCCATAACAAGTCTTCCCCAGGCACTGTTCACCTGCGCGGAGAGATATCCGGACAACACTCTTTTCTGGGAATCGGACCAGGATGGCAAAGGTGATTATCATCCCCTGACATACAGGACCTTCCGGACCAGAGTCGATTCCCTCGCAAGAAGCATGCTCGACCTCCAGACGAGACCCGTTGTTGGTGTCATGGGAATGAACAGCGCAGCCTGGGCCACGGTTTATATGGCGGCCATACGGTCCGGAGGTATCGTTGTCCCCATCGACAGGGAACTCCCTGTGTCAGAGATGCTCACGATCCTTCACTATTCCGGCGCGAATATCGTGATTTTTGACGAGAAGTATGCAGATGATCTGCGCGAGAAACTCGGCGGCAAGGAGAGTATCACGCTTGTGGCGATGAACTGCGCACATTACAGCGGCCTGCCAGTCCTCGATGATCTCATCCGAAGGGGAAAGGCGAGTTCCGCTGATCTGCCGGATTCATGGGATCCGGATGCTCCTGCGTCGATCTGCTACACATCCGGAACTACCGGCGCGGCGAAAGGTGTCGTCCTTACTCAGAAGAATCTCACCAGCAACATCATGCAGGTAAGCCAGTTCATCAAGCTCGAATCCAGCGATATCTTCCTCTCCATCCTTCCTGTTCATCACACATTCGAGTGCACATGCGGGTTTCTGTATCCGATGGCGAATGGGGCCACCATTTACATCAGCAGGGGTATCCGGCATGTCGCCGAAGACCTGCTCAATTCAAATGCTACAGTCCTCCTCGCCGTACCCCTCCTGTGGGAGGCTATGTACCGAAAGATCATGCATGGCGTCGACACCATGAAGGGCGGCGCCTTCAAACTGAAGCTCGGGATGACCATCAGCGCCATCGGGGAGGCTCTGGGCAGGAAGGGGATACGGAGGAAGGTATTCTCGAAGGTTCATGATAAACTCGGTGGAACCATGAGATTCTGCATCTCGGGCGGTGCCGGTATCGCCCCGGAGGTGGTGGAGGGCTACAGGAAACTTGGCTTCAACTTCCTGCAGGGATATGGCTTAACAGAAACAAGCCCGATAATTGCGGTCAACCGAATGGAAGCAAATAGGGTAGGTTCTGTCGGGCCGGCACTGCCCGATATCGAGGTCAGCATAGAATCTCCCGATATCGATGGCAACGGAGAGATCTTGGTCAGAGGTCCGAATATCATGAAGGGCTATCACAACAATCCCGAAGAGACCGCCAAGGTCCTCACATCTGACGGCTGGTTCCACACAGGTGATTACGGTCATGTGGACACTGATGGATTCCTCTTCATCACAGGGAGGAAGAAGAACGTAATAGTGGCCAAGAACGGCAAGAATGTTTATCCCGAGGAACTCGAACTCAAGATCGGTGCGGAGAGCCTGATCCTCGAGTGCATGGTCGCCGGCAAGAAGACGGAGACCAAGGGGGAGGAGATCTGGATCATCATCGTCCCGGATATGGAGAAATTCATCGATCTTGCCGAAGCCAGGGGAGAGAGCCTGAGCACTGAATTCCTGGCCGGTTACATGAGGGGTGTCGTCAGGGCTTACAACGATTCGCATCCTGTATACAAGCGCATATCACGGTTCATTATTCGAGAAGACGAGTTCCCCAAGACCACTACAAAGAAGGTTCGCCGCAAGGAGGTTCTCAAGGAGGCAGGTCTTGAGGAGGATGTTTCTTTCAGCGTCTGACTGCAGCTCCCCGGCCTGACTCCTCCGCATTGACACTTATCGCACAGATCCGCACGGACGAGTGAAGCGAATAACTGGAGTGCCAGACAGCTCATGTTGTGGTCTGAGAACACCACCTGCACAACCTGTTGAGTCTAGCACAGGCTTGCCGGGCAAGTTATACTACATGCAGTATGCGGATATCTCTATTACCCGAACATGTGGTAGGAAAATGAGCGACAGGACCGCTCCCGACGCATCATCGGCAGTATATGATGAGAGCAAGGTCAAGACCCTCTCTTCCATTGAACACATTCGACTTCGCACCGGGATGTACATCGGCAGGATAGGTGACGGAGCTCATCCGGATGACGGCATCTATATCCTCTTCAAGGAGGTTATGGACAATGCTATCGATGAGTTCATCATGGGATGCGGCAAACGGGTTAAGGTAAGACTCAATGACGGCGTCATGTCAGTCCGGGATTATGGCCGCGGCATTCCGCTTGGTAAACTCGTTGAGTGCGTTTCCGAGATAAACACCGGCGCCAAGTACAATACCGATGTTTTCATGTTCAGTGTTGGTCTCAACGGCATCGGAACCAAAGCGGTCAACGCTCTCGCAGAGACATTCAGGGTTGTCTCGCACAGAGATGGGCAGTGCAGGGAAGTCGTCTTCAGCAGAGGAAAGCTCAAGAGCGACGAGACCCGTTCCTCCACTTCGAGGGACGGCACTTTTGTGGAGTTCATCCCCGACAGAGAGATATTCGGTGATTATGC
>Ga0190293_1000405_pt1 | contig 15313 bp, 16 predicted proteins | sample 48693001_MG_FD_161671 | JGI IMG/M metagenome (GOLD analysis project Ga0190293, IMG submission 161671) | Hydrothermal vent microbial mat bacterial communities from Southern Trench, Guaymas Basin, Mexico - 4869-30-0-1_MG | ecosystem: Environmental > Aquatic > Marine > Hydrothermal vents >... | reverse complement strand
GTCCTGCGGCAAGCTGTGTAATGCTTTTGTTGTGCATGATTTGGAGATTCCGAAAATTCTAGATAACTAATAAGATTCTTGAGAAAATTTGGTAACTATTAAATAACTTCGTAACAGACAATATTGGCTGGAACAATGCAGGAAGGCATTGTCACTCGATGACGCGAGGCACCAGGTAGAGCCCCGCTTCTGTTGCCGGGGCGATTTTCTGGTTCTGGTCACGCTGATCGGTTTCAGTCACCTCGTCAGCGCGCAGGCGTTGTGTCATATGCAATGGATGCGCCATTGCCTCCACGCCGCTGGTATCCACTTTCTCCATTACAGCCACCAGATCAAGAATACGTGACAGATCAGTGGTAAGGTGCTGTGCCTCATCGTCGCTGACCGCCAGTCTTGCCAGATGGGCGATTTTTTCCACTTCAGATTGGTCAAAACTCATTTTTTACGCTTATCCAATAACTTTTTCACTATTAAAGAGATGAAAGGTATCAGAAATTCTCGACTGTGACTGAAAAATTCACGAAAAAAACAAATCTTTTCTTGCCGCTTTGCTCAAGCATTGTTAGATTACACGGTTCAATCTCTGAATTAAGGAGCGGTCCAATATTAACTCCTTAATCGACGCCATAATTCTCATTTTTTCCAAACTAACGGATAAAACGCCATGTTTAACCGAATCCGCGGAATGTTCTCCAATGATCTCTCCATTGATCTTGGGACAGCCAACACACTGATCTATGCGCGCGACCAGGGTATCGTGCTCAATGAACCTTCAGTGGTGGCGATTCGCACAGACAAGGCGAGAGGCAGCATGAAATCGGTGGCTGCTGTTGGCGAGGAGGCCAAGCGTATGCTGGGTCGTACGCCGCATAACATCGAGGCGATTCGCCCCATGAAAGACGGCGTCATTGCTGACTTTACCGTCACCGAAAAGATGCTTCAGTACTTTATCCACAAGGTGCATGAATCCCGTTTTCTTCGTCCCAGCCCACGTGTTCTGATCTGCGTTCCGGTCGGTTCTACCCAGGTTGAACGTCGTGCGATCCGTGAATCTGCACTCGGAGCGGGCGCCCGGGACGTCTATCTGATCGACGAGCCGATGTCTGCAGCAATCGGCGCCGGCCTGCCTGTGAATGAACCACGCGGCTCCATGGTGCTGGACATTGGCGGTGGCACCTCGGAGGTCGCCATTATTTCACTCAATGGAATCGTCTATGCCAACTCGGTGCGCATCGGCGGTGACCGCTTTGACGATGCCATCATCAACTATGTACGCCGCAACTATGGAACCCTGATCGGTGAAGCAACAGCCGAGCGCATCAAACATGAGATCGGCTCAGCCTTCCCCGGCAACGAGGTTCGGGATATTGAAGTCAGGGGCCGCAACCTTGCAGAAGGCATCCCCCGCTCCTTCATACTCAACAGCAATGAAATTCTTGAATCCATGCAGGAGCCCCTCTCCGGAATTATCGGCGCAGTCAAACAGGCGCTGGAACAGACACCGCCGGAACTTGGCGCTGATGTTGCAGAACGCGGAATTGTTTTGACAGGCGGCGGCGCCCTGCTGCGCGATATCGATCGTCTGATTGAAGAGGAGACCGGACTCCCCGTGGTGGTTGCAGAAGATCCACTCACCTGTGTTGCCCGGGGCGGTGGACGCGTACTGGAACTGCTGGATGAAAAAGACGCCGACCTGCTGGGATTGGAGTAAAGTACCCTCTGTATAACTCCATGGGATGGGGGTTTGAAAAACTTGTAAGGAAGTTCTGATTGAAGCGCGCAGCGATTCGATCAGAGCTTCCATAACTGCTGTACACATCCGGAGTCTGGAAAATCGAACTTTTTAACTCGCGGAGGACCTCGACAAACACACTTCTGTTGCTTGCTATTTTCTTCTCCTGCTTTCTGATGATCGCTGACAATCGTTACAAGCAGCTGGATGGCCTGCGCAATCTTCTGACTACGGTCACTCACCCGATTCACATGATCGCCGAAGGCCCGGCGGCTGCAATCAACTGGATCGGAGAGCAGTTCAGCTCCCGCCACAGGCTACAGAGAGAAAACCGGCAATTACATGAACAAAATCTGCAACTTCAGGGAGAGATGTTGCGTTTTCAGTCTCTCGAAGAGGAGAACAGCCGCCTGCGCAGCCAGTTGGGCGCCACACTGAAAGTGGGTGAGCGGGTCACCCTGGCTGAACTGGTCGGAATCAATCTCACCCCCTATAAACAACAGGTCACTCTCAACAAGGGGAGCATGTCCAGCGTCTACCTGGGACAGGCCGTGATCAATGCTAAAGGCATCATGGGACAGGTGACACAGATCACTCCATTCCGCTCCACTGTACTACTGATCACTGACTCACTGCACTCCATACCAGTACGCATCCTTGGAACAGGAATACTTACCATAGCGCATGGAACCGGGCACATCGACAAACTGGAACTGCCCTATCTTCCTGACAGCGCCAACGTTCATGTTGGCGACCTGCTGGTAACATCCGGACTCGGAGAGCGCTTCCCGCCGGAATACCCGGTTGCCCGCATCACCGAAGTTCCAGCACCGGGCACACCGGGCACCGTCGTTGCAACCCCGATGGCCAATCTCTCCCAGAACCGGCAGGTGATGCTGGTATGGAATATTAACAGCGCACTCGACCCGCCTGCCGCAGAGAGTGATGAAGAGAGCGACACACTGCCTGACGAGCAACCATCAGGCGGGACTCCGCCGTCCCCGCCTCCCGCCCGGGCGCAAGCTGACAACAAAGAGCAGCGTGATGGATAACAGATCAAGTCGCGGCTCCATTGCTCTCTATGCGACATTCATCACTGCACTGGTATTACAGGTTTTTCCCCTGCCTCTGTGGGCTCATCAGGCACGCCCGGACATACCGCTGCTGGTGCTTATCTACTGGAGCATGGCGCTGCCCGACCGCATCGGCATTTTTGCGGCTGTTGTCTTAGGCATTATTGTCGATGCACTCACCTCATCGCTGCTTGGACAACACGCGCTTGCCTACGCCCTCGCTATCTATATCGTCCTGATCATGCACAAGAGACTGCGGCTGCTGCCAATGTGGCAGCAGGCTCTTACTGTGCTCTTTATCCTCTATATTGAACGTCTCGTTGCAGCATTGATACTCGGCATCACCGACGGGCTTTTCCCGGATATGCTGTTCTGGTTGTCACCCCTGATTGGCATGTTCCTGTGGCCCTGGATTTTTATTATCCTGCGTGAAATCCGCCAGAATTTCCATATTCAATAGATTTGAATGCCAATCACGACGACCCAGCAACAGCAAGCGATCATGCGCCGCCGCCTCATCGGACGTGTTGTGGCAACCGTTGTTTTCGTCCTGCTGACACTTGGCATGGTCATCGCGCGTCTCTACTGGCTGCAGGTCACCAATCATGAAGTTTATACAACCCTCTCCACCGAAAACCGTATTCGACTACTGCCGCTCCCGCCCGCTCGCGGCGAGATCATTGACCGAAACGGGGTTTTACTGGCGCAGAACATTCCCAGCATCGATCTTTTTATATTTCCGGACAAGGTAAAAAATATCGAGGAGACGATTGAGCAGCTGTCGAAGGTCATCTCCATCAGTGATGATGACAGAAGCCGTTTCAACAAACTGAAAAAGCGCCAGCGCCGATTTGAACGCATTGCCATCCGCACCGGGCTCAACCAGCAGGAGATGGCAAAGTATGCTGTTGAACGCCACCGCTTCCGGGGGGTCGACATGGGCATCACCCTGCGCCGCTACTATCCATACGGCGAATTGACAGCCCATGTCGTAGGCTATATCGGCAGGATCAATGAGCGTGAACTCGAACGCATCGATCAGGCCGCATACAGCGGCACCTCCCATATCGGCAAAACAGGGCTGGAACGTTATTACGAAGATCAACTGCATGGCGAGGTCGGCGTACAAAAAGTCGAGATGGATGCCACCAGCCACATCATGCGTGTTATAGAGACACAGCCTCCTGTTAACGGCAAGGATATCAAGCTCAATTTTGATATCGAATTGCAGCGTATTGCCATGGATGGACTGGGAGAGCATTCTGGCGCTATAGTCGCCATTGACATCAAGTCAGGCGGCATCCTCGCACTCGCCAGCAAACCGGGCTTCGATGCCAATCTGTTTGTCGATGGCATCAGTTTCAAGGATTATGGTGCACTGCGTGAAAATCCTGAAACACCACTCTATAACCGCACTGTGCATGGGCGCTACCCACCGGGATCGACAATCAAACCATTTCACGCCCTGGCCGGACTTGAGTTGGGAACAGTCACTGCAAACCAGACGATCTACTGCCCGGGACACTACCGAATCAAAGGCTCGGGACGCAAATTTCGTGACTGGAAAAAAAGCGGGCATGGCACCACAAACCTCTACAAGGCCATTGAACAATCCTGCGATGTCTATTTTTACAACCTCGCCTACTCCATGGGCATCGACAATATGCATGACTATCTCTCACAGTTTCGTTTTGGACAAAAAACCGGAGCAGACATGCCGAATGAGACAGGTGCGGTTTACCCCTCTGTCATGTGGAAGAAAAAACGCTACAACAAGGTTTGGGTGGCGGGAGATACCGTCAATGCCGGCATCGGCCAGGGATATCTACTAGTCTCCCCGTTGCAGCTTGCCTATGCGACCGCCGTGCTTGCCGGGGATGGAAAACTGATTCCGCCGCGTCTCGCATCGCATATCGACGGCATCTCCACGGCGCTGCCTGATAACGAAATTCCCCGCATCGAGAAAAAGGCTCCGCATCACTGGGCGCAAGTCATCCAGGGCATGTCGCAGGTGGTAGAATCGCCGCGCGGCACCGCTAAACGCATCCGCAGCAAGAGTTACAGAATTGCCGGAAAAACCGGCACCGCCCAGGTTGTCAGCATGAAACAGAATGAGACCTACGATGCGAAAAAGTTGTCCAAAGACAAGCATGATCATGCGCTGTTTGTTGCCTTTGCCCCGACTGACGACCCGCAGATCGCAATTTCCGTCATCGTTGAACATGGCGGTCATGGCGGCTCGACCGCGGCGCCGATCGCACGCCGGATCATGGATGCATTCCTGCTCGAAGAGAGCATCGAAACCGAACAGCAGGTGAACGGAGAAGAAGAGGGATCTGCAGAAGAAACAACCGGAGAGGAGGAAACCGGAGAGGAGAACCTCCAACAAAGGAGTGATGCACAGCAGAGCGGGGAGCGACAGGACGATGAGTGACAGCATACTCTCGATGCCAAAACATGTGAGCACCCCGCTGCTGCCGCGACTGCACATCGACCTCCCTCTTCTAACGGGCATTCTACTGCTGTGCGCCTTCGGGCTTGCCATGCTCTACAGCGCCAGCGACAGCGACATCGCAATGGTCAAACGTCAGCTCGTGAATATCGCGATAGCGCTTGTCATCATGTTTGCTATCGCCCAGCTTTCACCTGCAAAACTCAAGGCCATCTCGCCGTGGTTCTATCTTGTCGGGCTGGCGCTGCTGATCGCCGTGCTTGTCATGGGAGATATGGGCAAGGGTGCGCAGCGCTGGCTGCTGATCGGCGGCTTTCGTTTTCAACCCTCTGAAATCGTCAAGATAGCAGTACCGATGATGTGTGCCGGCTTTCTGGCATCCAGACCACAACCGGTCAAAGCCTGGCATCTGCTGGTTGCCTTTATTCTGACCCTGATCCCTGCCGCACTGATCATCAAGCAGCCGGACCTCGGCACCGCGGTACTGGTTACAGCTGCCGGAGTATTTACGCTCTTTTTTGCGGGTTTAAGCTGGCGGCTGATTATCCTCATCGTCGCCATTGCTGTTGCCGGCATCAGTGCCGTTCTTTTTGATCCGGATATTCTGGATGCTTTCATGCATCCCTATCAGAAACGCCGTGTACTGACGCTGATAGATCCGCAAAACGATCCTCTGGGAGCCGGTTATCATATTATTCAAGCGAGCATAGCCATCGGCTCCGGCGGCATGTTTGGAAAGGGCTGGCTCAATGGCACCCAGTGTCACCTCGATTTCCTGCCGGAACAGCACACTGACTTTATTTTTGCCGTGATTGCTGAAGAACTCGGTCTCGTTGGCATCATCATCATGATGCTGCTCTATCTCTTTATTATTCTGCGCGGGCTCTATATCACGGCAATGTCAGACTCGGCTTATGGACGCCTGCTTGGCGGCTCCCTGACACTGGTTTTCTTTATCTACCTGCTGGTCAATACCGGCATGGTGACAGGAATTCTACCCGTCGTCGGCGTTCCCCTGCCATTGGTCAGCTACGGCGGCACCTCCATTATCACCATCATGGCGGGATTTGGCATCCTGATGTCGATACACACACATCGTGAACTCTCGAGGACAAGACAATCCGAAATCACCTCCTTTTTCGACTGATTCAGAGGCTCTCTGGACAACACCCTTTCCGCAAATGCGTAGCCGGTGGAGTGCTTTTGCTGCTGGCCGTCACTGACAGTTATGCCCTTTCACAGCAGGAGCAGCAATTTGTCACACAGATGGTTGAGAAGCACCAGTTTGATTCTGCTCAACTGACGCGGCAGTTGCAGAAAGCCAAGCACCGGCCATCCATCATCAAGGCGATGTCCCGCCCTGCCGAGGCAATGCCATGGTATAAGTACCGCAAAATTTTTCTTCAGCCGAAGCGCATCGAGGATGGTAAAAAATTCATGCGCAAATATCACAAGGAGCTGAAACAGGCACAGAAAACTTATGGTGTGCCAGCGCACATCATCACTGCCATTATCGGCGTCGAGACTCTCTATGGGAAGAATACCGGCAGCTATGCCGTTATGGAAGCACTGAAAACACTCGCCTTTGGCTATCCCAAACGGGCGAAATTTTTCCGCTCTGAACTGGAGCAATATCTGCTGATGGCGCGTGAAGAGGAACTCGAACCGCTGACCCCCAAAGGCTCCTATGCAGGCGCCATGGGCATGCCGCAATTTATGCCTTCAAGTTTTCGCGAATATGCTGTCGATTTCGACGGCAATGGCAAAAGAGACCTGTGGAACAGCCCTGCTGATGTGATCGGCAGTGTTGGCAACTACTTTTCGCGTCATGGCTGGAAAGCCGGGGAAGCCATTGCTTTCAAACTCGAACGACAGCCCCGGGGGTTTCCGCTGGGAAAAAGACGTGGACAAAAACCAAACGTCACTATCAGCAAAATCAGCAATTCAGGAGCAAGCTTGCCGCCAGAGGTGAGTGCATTGGATAGAGCTGCAATTCTGAAGTATAAACAGAAGAATAAAGAGGATTACTGGCTCGGTTTACACAACTTTTATGTCATCACACGATATAATCACAGCAACCTCTATGCCATGGCTGTTTATCAGCTTGCTCTGAAAATCCTTGAATGACCAATATCTTTACAAATGAATCAAATTTTAATAATGACTCTCGCCAAGACGCCAAGAGCGCAAAGGTTTTTCTTTGCGTGCTTAGCGTCTTTGCGAGAGAAATAGTTTTTTCATGCCTTGTCAGCCTGAGATCTGGTCTTGCTAGCAATGAATTACAATATATATCCTGGCAATTCTTTCACCAACCCCCCATCCTATGGACTTATCCTGAGGCCCCCTATGCTTAGACTACTCTTACCCGCCGTACTGCTTCTCTTTTCTCTCGTTCCAGGCATATCCTTTGCCGTCAAGGCGCCCACGGTCAATGCCAGCGGCTACCTGCTTGTGGATGTCGAGAGCGGACAAACGCTCAGCGAAAGTAATGCCGACTCCCGTCTGGAACCGGCCAGTCTGACCAAGATAATGACTGCGCACGTGGTTTTTTCCGAGCTCAAAGCCGGTCGCATCTCACTTCAGGATATGGTCCTCATCAGCGAGAAAGCGTGGAAAACGCAGGGATCGAAAATGTTCATCGAGGTGAACAAGCAGGTCTCGGTCGAAGAGTTGTTGAAAGGCATGATTATTCAGTCCGGAAATGATGCCGCTGTGGCCCTGGCCGAGCATGTGGCTGGTTCAGAGGAGGCCTTTGCCGAGCTCATGAACAAGCATGCGGCGCAACTTGGTATGAACGGCACCAATTTCGTCAATGCTTCGGGTATGCCGGACGAAAATCACTACACCACTCCGCGCGACATCGCACTGGTGACAGAGTCGACTATTGTTGATTTTCCTGAATATTACAAATGGTACGCCGAGAAGGAATACACTTTTAACAAGATTACCCAGCCAAATCGCAACCGCCTGTTGTGGCGGGATGAGAGCGTCGATGGCGTCAAAACGGGACATACAGCAGCCGCAGGCTACTGCCTGGTCTCCTCTGCCAAGCGAGACGGAAATCGACTGATTGCTGTCATCATGGGCACCAAAAGCGACTCGGCCCGTGTCGTAGAGTCCCGCAAGCTGCTCAACTGGGGCTTCCGTTTTTTTGACACCACGACGCTTTTCAAACGTGGAGAGGAACTCAAATCAATCAGAATCTGGAAGGGTGAAGCGGACAACCTGAGTGCAGGTGTTGGCGACGACGTCGTCATCCGCTATCCGCGGGACATGAAAGATCAACTCTCGGCCAAGCTCTCCATTTCAACACCTCTTGAAGCGCCGGTCAGCAAGGGACAGCAGATCGGCTCCATCAATATCATGCTGCAGGATGACAAACTCAAAATTGTCCCGCTGATTGCCCTGGAGGATGTCAAGGAGGCCGGGATATTCGGCTGGCTGATGGATAGCGTGCTGTTGTGGTTTGAGGAGTAGCGAATCCCCATGAGCATCGATGTCTATCTAAACGGCGAGTTTCTCCCTGTCGAGGAGGCCAGGGTCTCCGTGACTGACCGCGGCTTTCTGTTTGGCGACGGAGTCTATGAGGTGATTCCTGTTTATGGGGGGCATCTGTTCCAACTGCAGCATCATCTGCAGCGCCTGCACAACAGCCTGCGCGGTATTGGCATGGTCAACCCGCATACTGATGATGAATGGCAACAGATCCTGACTCGATTGACTTCACAGCTTGGCGACTCCGACCAGGCTCTCTACCTGCAGGTGACGCGCGGCTGCACCGATGTGCGCGACCACGCCTGGCCTCAGGATATCGAGCCGACCATCTACGCCAGAACAAAAACACTCAAACCCCCGACCATCGATGAGAAACGCCGCGGAATCCACGCCATTACCCTTGACGACCCCAGATGGCAACACTGCAGCATCAAGGCGATCACACTGTTGGCAAATGTCATGGCGCGTCATGAGGCGGCGGATGCCGGAGCACAGGAAGCCATTCTCATTCGAGATGGTTTGGCGTCCGAGGGAGCTGCCAGCAATCTCTTTATCGTCAAGGATAAGCTGCTGATCACACCACCGAAAAGCGACTCACTGCTTCCCGGCATCACCCGTGAAATCGTCCTCGAACTGGCGAAGCAACATGGCATTCCCTATGCGGAGGCCCGCATTTCAGCCAATGATCTGCAGAGTGCTGATGAGATCTGGATGAGCAGTTCCACCAAGGAGATTCTGCCTGTGCTAAAACTCGATGGACAAGCCGTCGGCAATGGCGCCGCCGGCAAAGTCTGGGAGCAGATGACTCTGCTTTATGAGAGTTGCAAAGATCGGCTTAGACAGGGGGAACAGCTCTGATGAGCGATCTAAAGAGCAACACCCCCACAGAGGTCATGCAGTTTCCCTGCGAAATTGCCGTCAAGGCGATGGGAAAGGCAGACACTGACTTTGAAACCATCGTGGTTGAGATCGTGCGCCGCCATGCGCCCGATCTTGGAGAGGGCAGTGTCAGCAGCAAGCCCAGCAGCAAGGGCAACTACCTCTCTGTCACTATACGTGTCAATGCTGTCAGCAGGGCGCAAATGGATGCGCTCTATCAGGAGCTGAGCGCTCACAAAGCCGTGGCAATGGCTTTGTGAGGAAGGGATGAGTCGTGAGTAGCGAGTCGTGAGTGATGAGAGCCTGGTCGTCCGCCATCTGGGCAGGCAGGATTACACCCGGGTGTGGCGGGAGATGCTCGATTTCACCACGCAGCGCACTGCCGGCAGCGCCTCCGAAATCTGGATAGTAGAACACCCGCCGGTCTTCACACAGGGACAGGCGGGGAAAGCAGAACACCTGCTCGATGCCGGAGATATTCCTGTGGTACAGAGTGATCGCGGCGGACAGGTGACCTATCATGGTCCGGGGCAGCTGGTCTGCTATCTGCTGCTGGATCTGAAAGAGATCGGTATTGGCATCCGCTCGCTGGTCAATGGCATTGAGGAGGCAATCATTCTGCTGTTGAGCGAACAGGGCATCACCGCCACGCGCAAACCCGGTGCTCCGGGTGTCTATGTCGATGAAGCAAAGATTGCCGCCATCGGACTGCGCGTCAAAAAACAGTCTACCTACCACGGCCTCAGTCTCAATGTGAACATGGATCTGCAACCCTTCAGCCGCATCAACCCCTGCGGTTATCCCGGGCTGGCTGTTACCGATCTGGCAGCCCTCGGGATCGACACCGATGTGGTGAGTGTTGCAGACAAGCTGACAGCAAAGCTGGCGGGGATTTTAGGATATACTTCGGTAAAACAAGCTTAAGAATATGCACATGGACGTGGGATGGCATAAGAGGAGCGCATCCCACCATTTTCTGGTGCAATGCGCTCCGCTTATTGACACCCTACGGCTCTATATCACCGTCATTCCGGCGCAGGCCGGAATCCATGCCTAGCAATCACCACCATTCCTGACATGACAGATAAACTCACTGCACCCTCACGATCCAGACCCGATACCCACCAACGCGGCGCCGACAAGGTTTCACGCATTCCGGTCAAGGTTGAAGCCACACAAAAACTGCTGCGCAAGCCTGCATGGATACGCGCAAAAGCGCCATCCGGCAAAGGCGTCATCCAGATTAAAAAGATCCTGCGCCGACGCAAACTCAGTTCGGTCTGTGAAGAGGCCTCCTGCCCTAACCTGGGGGAGTGCTTCAGCCATGGCACAGCAACCTTTATGATCATGGGTGATATCTGCACCAGACGCTGCCCCTTCTGCGATGTCGCCCATGGCAAACCCTCTGCCCTCGATGCGGATGAGCCCCTGCAACTGGCCCGGGCAATTGAAGAGATGAAACTCTCCTACGTGGTGATCACCTCGGTCGACCGGGATGACCTGCGCGATGGTGGAGCAGCGCATTATGCAGCCTGCATCGAGGCAATTCGCTCACTGACGCCGACAACAAAAATCGAGATCCTGGTTCCCGATTTCCGGGGACGTATGGATATCGCGCTGGATATACTCAACTCTGCTCCGCCGGATGTCTTCAACCATAATCTGGAAACCGTACCACGCCTCTACAAACAGGCGCGTCCCGGCGCTGATTATCACTGGTCGCTGCAATTGATCAAAAAATTCAAGCAGCAGAATCCCTCTGTTGCAACTAAATCAGGCCTCATGGTGGGAATTGGTGAAGAGCTCGACGAGGTGCGTGCAGTGATCGATGACCTGCGCCGGCACAGTTGTGACATGCTCACCATTGGCCAGTATCTGCAGCCGGGACGCGATCATCTCCCGGTGAAACGTTTTGTTACGCCGCAGGAGTTTACGCAGTTAGCGACCCATGCCGAAGAGTTGGGGTTCTCCAACGTCGCCAGCGGCCCCATGGTGCGCTCCTCCTACCATGCAGATCTGCAAGCAACGGCGGTACTGTAGGAGCGGTCGTCTGACCGCGATGGGAACATGCGGCGCAAAACGCAGGCTGATTGATGCGCTTCGCAAGCTCAGCACATCCTATGACTGCAAACTTCCTACGAACCCTGCCGATCTGTTTGTGCAACGGCAGAAGAGAGACGCTGCACCTGGCTGTTTTTCAGATTACGTCGCAGGAACTTCATCACCTTGACCACGTATTTCTGCGTCTCCCGGTATGGAGGAATCGTACGCCCATATTTCATCACTGCGCCCTCACCGGCATTGTAACTGGCAACAGCAAGCGTCAGATCATTATCAAAGAAATCGAGCAGATATCTCAGATAGTGCGCCCCTCCATCAACATTTTGCGACGGATTGGTTCGTTCGGTAACGCCAAAACGTTTTGCCGTAGCCGGCATCAACTGCATCAGACCAACCGCACCGGCACGGGAAACCGCCTTTGGGTCATAGGCGGATTCTGCTTCAATGACAGCATGAAGCAACTCCGGGATAACCTTGTATTTTTTTGCTTTTGCATCCACGATGGCTGCAAATTTCGGCTGATTCCTCTGTTTGGCCGCCACATCGGCTTTTTTGGGTTCAACTATCTGCTCTTTAATCTTGCGCGCCTTGACGTCACCCCAGTTCAACGTCATTTTTTTGACGAGTTGAAACGGCAGTTCAAGGGGTTCGCCGGTGAAAACAATGGAACCATCAGGGGCGCGGTACTGATAAGCAACGCTTGCGACCGCAGTCTGCGTTACCCCTAAGAAAAAGAGGAGGATGACAACGACATACAGAAGGGAGTGCTTACGAAAACACATTGAATCTCATATCTATTTTCAATGGAGTGAAAAGTATACCCTGTAGAAAAAGATGTTACCACAAGGAGTTGTGTGCAATATATAGATAATCCTGGATGAGATATTCATCCCTATCTGTTGCTGTTGCTGTTGCAAGGATAACACCATGCCCCGAAGAGTGGCATTGGATTATGGACGTTGCAAGGGCTGATTTTGGCTGTGAACTTTGAATATTTTGCCATCTATGGGATAATTTTCCCGAATTAGGCCACGTGATTCACTATCACCCGGTATTTTGCCAGGTGCTTAAACATTTAATGTCATTATTATAAGGTTAAAATATGTTCGATAAAAACGCCAAGAAAACAAAGCATGAAGCAGACAATAAATCTTCAGTGCTTAAGCCCGCCAAGTATGGCAAAGGGGAGTCCAAAACTCTATCTTCAACTCTATCCACAACCATAGGTCCTTCAATCAATATCAAAGGTGAACTCTCCGGCGGAGAAGACCTGATAATTCAGGGAAGCGTGGAAGGGACTATCAAGCTGCTGGATAACAGCGTTTCTGTTGGAGAGCACGGACAAATTCAGGCTGACGTGTTTGCCAGGAACATTACGGTACAAGGTGAGTTGTCCGGTGATCTGCACGGTACGGAGAAAGTAACAGTAACCAGCTCTGGAAGGATCAAGGGGAATATCATTGCTCCCAGAGTAGTGTTGGAAGATGGTGCTTCATTCAAAGGCAGTATTGATATGGAAAACAAGCCAGTGACGTCAACCATCTCCCCCACTACTGACAATACTCCGTCAAAAGCCAAGATTGCCTGACATACCTGCTATGGCACTTTTTTCCCGGCGTGCGGAAAATCCACGCGCCAACCGACAAGTAGTAGCCTCTCCTGCTTTCTCCAGTTTGATGCAGGGGTTTTCTGAAGAGCAGAAGTACCGCATTCTCGATCTGGGCAAGGCGAGTGGCTCAACTGTAGCCTTTTTCTCCAGATTGAGATGCAAGCTGTTCGTGGGTGATGTGATTCCCACCATTCTCTCTTATCAGAAATCACTACCGGATGACGAACTCCCCGGGTTGATGTTACCGGATATGATAGGCCTGGATGACTTATCCGAGCTTGATCTGGTCATGTGCTGGGATGTTATTAACTATCTTGACACACATTTGATAGAGACTTTCTCCGACTCCCTGCATCAGCTGATGGCAAACGGTGGATACTTGCACGCATTCATCTATACACATAAAGAGATGCCTGCAAAGCCTGGAAACTATCAGATATTGGACGCCAACCAGATGGATGTTGAGTACCCGCTTGGCAGCGGGATTCCTGCTCCCGGTTTTGCGCAGCGAGAGCTGGGGAAACTGATGAGGGGATTTGAGATTAGGCAATCCCGATTGTTGCAAAGTGGTCTGCAGGAATATTTATTTCACAGCCTGTAACCAACAGTTCAAAACCTTTCCCGATTCATGCCGCTCTCTAGTGCTCCATCAAACCAACCTTGATGGAGCACTAGCTTCGACCGTAAGAAAGCAAGTCTGCTTGATTTTTTTGAAAATGGTACTATCTTAACCCTGTATCGACCAATAATTTGTGTTATCTGAAGGAGATCCATACACAATGAACCAAAACATCACGATGCCTCGCTCCCAGGAGCAGGTGCTTGCGACCAACAAGGTCCTGAAAAACACCTACATGCTGCTCTCAGCGACACTGCTCTTCAGCGCCCTGATGGCAGTCGTCTCCATCTATCTTCAAATGCCGCCCATGGTCTATCTGGGAGCTGTCATTGGCTCCATGCTGCTCGGCATGTTCGTGCTGCCGCGCTTTGCGAACTCCACTTCCGGTATTGGCATTATTTTTCTGATCACTGGTTTGCTTGGATTCGGTCTGGGAGCCATCATCACCCAGTACCTGGCCCTGCCAAAAGGACCGGAAATCATCGGCACCGCCTTTGCAGGCACCGGCATTATCTTCCTCTCACTGTCGGCTTACGTCCTCACCAGCCGCCGTGATTTCAGCTTCATGGGCGGCTTCCTGTTTGCCGGCCTGATTACTGTCGTGATCGCCATGGTCGCCAATATCTTCCTGGCGCTTCCTGCTCTGTCACTGGCTCTCTCTGCAGCCATCATTCTGCTCATGAGCGGTCTGATCCTGTTTGATACCAGCCGTATCATCAATGGCGGCGAGACCAACTACCTCATGGCAACCTACAGTCTCTATCTAAGCATCTTCAACATCTTCATCAGCCTGCTGCAGATTCTTGGCATTATGGGCGACGATTAAGGAAGTTCCGTAACGCTCTCCCCATCTCGATCTTGGCACAACAACCCCGGCAGGCCACTGCCGGGGTTTTATTAGTCGCCTTACAAAGATTAAAATACACGCCTTGCTTGTCTATACCTCCGTATTCGGTGTTGCGCCAAGAGTTACATACAGCAAGTATGCGCCCCTTGGCGCGCCTTGAATACGAAGGCATATTCAGCGCAATCCATGCATTTTAATATTTTCCAGGCTCCTTAATTCAGGAAATCAACATGGAACTCTTCTTAAAAATCGGCCTGGCCGCAGTGCTGCTGATGCTCGTATGGCGGCTCTACCCTGCCGCCAAGGAGCAGATGAAGAATGGCCCCAAAGGCAGCAGTGACGACTGGAAGGGCCTCATCCTCCCTGCAGTACTGCTGATCGGCTTCGTTATGTTGCTGATCATGATGGTACGCAGCTAGGAGTTGGCAGTTGGCAGTTGGCAGTTGGCAGTTGGCAGTTGGCAGTTGGCAAAAGTCTAATCGAGTCATTGCCATTCTGTACGTTTTTGCTGTTTTTACTGCAAACTGCATACTGATGACTGCAAAC
>Ga0190293_1000404_pt1 | contig 15329 bp, 8 predicted proteins | sample 48693001_MG_FD_161671 | JGI IMG/M metagenome (GOLD analysis project Ga0190293, IMG submission 161671) | Hydrothermal vent microbial mat bacterial communities from Southern Trench, Guaymas Basin, Mexico - 4869-30-0-1_MG | ecosystem: Environmental > Aquatic > Marine > Hydrothermal vents > Microbial... | reverse complement strand
TGCGTTTCGCCGGAGTAAGCGCTGGAATCATTTTGCTGCTATGCAGCGGTGTGTTTTCTTATCTCTTTCCGATGTTCGATCTGCCCCAGCCTCCCGGACCCCATGCGGTGGGCACCACAGAACTTCACCTGGTTGATCACAGCCGTCCGGAAACCTATACCCCTGATACATCAGATGTCCGGGAACTGATGGTGCGGGTTTGGTACCCCGCGGCGTCAGTGGAGAATTCGGAACCTGCCTATTATTGGCGAGAGGCCGCCCTCCGTAGCAGTGAGCTTGCAAAGGGGTTTGGCATGCCGTCATTTTTATTCAGCCATGCGGGTTTGATTCCCACTCACAGTTTTTGGGATGCACCACTTTCTGTAGCGCAATCGGCCTACCCGGTACTGATTTTCTCACATGGTTTCTTCCAGGGCTCAGCTACACAAAACACAAGTCTGGTGGAGTCATTGGCGAGCCACGGTTATGTCGTCTTCAGCATCGACCATGCCTATATTGGAACGATAAGCATTTACCCGGATGGACGTCTTGCGGTTTTCGACCGGGAGACTTTTTCCGCCATGTTTGAACCCCCGGGCCCTGAGACGTCTGCGCTGTACGAGGAAATGACGGCTACTGCGGATTGGCGTGAACAGGTTGCCTTGTTGGAAAAGGCCATGGCATCCATACCGGAGCAGGCAAACACGGTGATGGTTGATGCCCTGGCCATTCAGCAGGCGGATCAACTGTTTGTGCTGGAAGAAATCACTAAACTGCAATCAGGAATCGGCAGGGAAAACCAGCCAGACCTGTTTAAAGGGCGATTGGACTTATTGCGGTTGGGGATTTTTGGCATGTCGTTTGGGGGCAGTACGGCACTTGGAACCTGCGTTTTTGACCCTCGCTGCAAAGCCGGTATAAACCTGGATGGTTTTCAGGGCAGTCAAATTGATCTTCCACCACTTGAGCGCCCCTTTATGTTTATGAATAATGACAGTTTTCTTCTGTACAATGCGATGTTTGAGAAAGCCGCCGGTCCTGCTTACGCAGTAAGTATTGGTGGGTCTACGCATATGAATTTCTTAGATACTTCAATCATGTCTCCTTTGTTTCAGATAACCGGTGCGCTCGGCCCCATCGACGGCTATCGCATGCTTGAAATTACCGAGGCCTATGTGCTGGCATTTTTCGACAAGTACCTGAAAGGCCAGAATGTTCCATTAATTGACTCGCCGGATAATGACTATTCCGAGGTGGAATTCAGGAAAAGGAATGCCAGTTGAATGTTAGTGGTTTTGGAGATGATTTGTGAAATCTGATCAGTTAAGAGTTTTGGCCGTAGCTATTATTGCGATGTTCTGTTCCTTGAGTTTTGCATCTGAGCAGGGACAACAGGCAGAACATGTCAACGACATCGATAACATCCCTGAACTGACCGCATTTATGGATGGAGCTGTAGAGGCCTATTTACGTAACTCCCATAGCCCCGGAGCCACGGTTTCTATCGTCAAAGACGGCAAAATTATCTTTGCCAAGGGATATGGTTTTGCAGATTTTGAAAAACAGATTCCGGTAGATCCACGAACTACCCTGTTTCGCATTGCATCAATTACCAAGATTTTTACCGCCACTGCCATCATGCAGCTTGTCGAAAATGGAAAGCTGGATTTGGACAGAGACATAGACAGTTATCTGGGAGGTTTTGAGGTAAAAAAGAGCTTTTCTGAACGGATTACACTAAGACATTTGATGACCCATTCTGCGGGATTCGAGGGTCCAAAACTAGACCAGATTATTGTGGATTATGAAGAGGGTGATCCTATGAATTCAATTCTCGAAGATATGGAAAACTACTTTCCCGAGCAGGTCAGGGCTCCTGGTACATATGCTTCCTATTCAAATCACGGTGTTGATTTGATGGGGTTGATTATCGAAGAAGTCTCCGGACAGACCTACCACGATTATATTGAACAGCACATTTTAGAACCGTTGGGTATGTCAAATACAACACCACATCAACCTGTCCCGGATAACATGAAAGCAAATATGTCAGTTGGTTACCATGAGGGAAAAGGTCCTTTCCGCGCCGGCCCGTTTAACATTGCAGTAGGTACAGTCGCTGGTTCAATCTCCTCATCCGCATCGGATATGGCCAGGTTCATGATCATGCATCTCCAGCAGGGAGAATACCAAGGTCATCGTATCATTAGCGCAGAAACGGCCGGTTTGATGCAAAGCCGTCAGTTTGGCCATGACGCACGGCTTCCCGGGATGGCATTGCAGTTCATAGAGTACTCTGCAGACGGGGAACGATTCATTGGACACAGTGGAGGCATGCTCAGGCAACTCTCTGAAATGATCCTGATTCCGGGTCTGGATATTGGCATTTTTGTTTCGTTCAATAGCGCAAACGGTCAGCCGGACAGGTTGGCCCGACAGTTTCTGGATCGCTATTTTTCCTACGAAGAAGAGGTCTATGCGCCACTGAATGACACAGAAGACAGATTGTCCCTGCTAACTGGTTCCTATTTGAGTCTGAGACGTGGTTACACCCACTTCGGCAAGGTGGCTCTGCTGATGGGCTTTGGCGTTACCGAAGTCAGCAATATCGGAAACGGCAATATCGGCTTCGCCGGATCTCAATATTTTGAAATTGAGCCTTTCATGTTCAAGCAAATCAACGGTCACGCCCGCCTGGTGTTCAAAACTGATGATTCCGGTCGTGTCACTCATATGCTAGCCGGCATCAATCCAAGTAGCGCCTATGAGAAATCCACAGGATTTGCGGGAATTTCCACTCAGCAACTGATTGGTTTAGTCATTATGCCTATTTTGCTGTTGTCGACACTCATATGGGCTTTCAGAGGTTTCAGGGGGGTCTTTGTTCCTGCTTCTATCTCTTTGTTTGAAAAAAACGCCTGGCGGCTTTCGGCTGTACCTGGATTATTATTACTATTTCTGTTGTCGACATTCCCGGCTGATGTCATGAGTATATTGAATGGTTTTCCCCGGATGATGTCTTTGGCGCTCAAGCTGAATTACCTGTTATTTCCCGTCTCAGCCGCAATGGCAGTAATAACTGTCCAGGCATGGAGAAAGAGGTATCTTCCCACCTTTGATCGGGTGCTATACAGCCTGGTCACTTTGACCACTCTGATTGCAGTCTGGTGGTTAAATAATTGGAATATGATTGGTTATTGAAGACACTCGTAATCCTTCGTCAGATCATCTCGGACAGCTTTGACCCATTCCCGTGGATGTCGAATCTATCTTGTTACCTATGTTGACCTCAACCCTGTGAGGGTTTACGAAGACAAAGTAAGCGTTTTGGACGCAAGAATTATTATGAGGTTCCAGAAAACTGCATGAGAAAAGTGTTCCCAATGTAACAGCAAAACGCATTGAATCCGCAAAAAATGACTGGACTCGGCATCAGAAATGGGAACAGAAGTCATGACTGCATCAAGAATATTACTTTTTAGCACACTGTTTGCAATGTTAATGCTCGTTTCATGGGGAGCAACGGCGCAAGAAGCTGACTCAGAGCGTCAAATGGTCCTTGAAGAAGTTATCGTAACAGCGACCAAACGTGAAACATCGCTGCAAGACACCTCAGAATCAATTTCGGTATTCTCCGAGAGGTTGATAGAAGACATCGGCGCCCAGGACTTTAGTGGTCTGGTGGATCACATTGCAGGGGTTGAGTACCGGACGGATACACAGGGTATAGGTAACGTCAGCATAAGGGGTGTTGCGTCATTGAGTTCAGTCGGGGGTAGTCCGGGCGCTGCAGTGGGGTATTATCTGGATGAACTGCCATTGACTATGGCAGGGATGTTTCCCGATATTCAGAGTTTTGACATAGAGCGCGTTGAGGTGCTGCGTGGACCACAAGGCACTTTGTACGGTGAGGGTTCGATGGCAGGTACCATCCGATTAATTTCGGCAAAGCCGGACCCGAATGCATTTTCCGGCAAAGTCGATCTGACCTATTCCAATACCGATGGTGGAGGCAACAATGGCATGGCCAACGCTGTTTTGAACCTGCCTCTGATTAAAGATACGCTCGCATTGCGCGTCGCCGGCTTTTACAGCGACATGAGTGGATACGTCGATGCAATCAATTGGGTCGATGGTTCCCTTTTACAGAAAAACAGCAACACAGTCGATACAAAAGGTGGCCGTATTTCGTTGGCGTGGACACCGAATGATGATCTCTCGGTCACAGGGTCGGTGCTGTTGAGTTATTCCGAAACGGGAGATTTCAATACTGGAAACACCGAGTATCAGCATGCAACATCCACGCTCAATTATTTTGATGACGATCTGGAAGCCTTCAACCTCACGATTGATTACTCACTGCCTTTTGCTGATTTGGTTTCATCCACCTCATATTTTGATCGTGAGACCAATGCCTCTCTGGATCAGGGTGATTTGGTTGACATCGTTAATGAAATATTTGAACCAACAGGTATCTCCGTCGACGCCGTTTTTACCCCTCGCGATGTCGACTCTGAGTCGTTTTCACAGGAGATCCGACTGGTATCGACCGGTGATGGTCCATGGCAGTGGACAACGGGTGTTTTTTATAAGCAACAGGACTTTCGGGACTTCTTTACGGGTGCTGCAAACCCATCCATACCGGAGGAGTTGGTTGTCGCCTTATCGACCTTCTTTACCACGAATTTTCCTCCATTTATTACGACTCCGATGACTGAAACTACCGTTATCCTTAATGAAGGAACCTATGACCAGATTGCTGCTTTCGGCGAAGTATCCTATGACTTCAACGATGAGTTTCGTTTATTGGTAGGGGGAAGATTATTTCGCGAAGATCGTGATTCAACAAGTGCTGCCGGCGGATTATTCACATTCCTGCAGGGACTGTTTGCAACCGGTGAGGGTTTCCTGCCCTCTTCAATTACTTCAAAAGGCAGTTCGACCGTATTCAACCCCAAAGTGACCCTGACTTATAATGTTAACGATGATTCGATGATGTATGGCACGGTATCACAAGGGTTCCGTAGCGGCGGACAGAACGATTTCCAGGCACTGATCCCGGGTGCCGTGACAGACTACGACCCGGAGACGCTCACCAATTATGAAATCGGTTACAAGAGTGCATGGCTCGAAAACCGCCTGGTTTTGAATGTTGCAGCGTTTTACCAGGACTGGAAAGATCTCCAGGCCATCGTGCTGGAAGGACCTGGTGGTGTGTTTGAGTCGCAGGATAATGTGGGTGATGCGCACACCATGGGCATCGACGTGGAACTCAACTATTTACCACCCATAGAGGGGCTTGTGCTTTCACTTTCAGGGACCTTGCTGGAAGCTGAGACTGACGAGGATTTCCTTCTGCCGGATGAGTTTGGTGGCGGTCAGCAGATCGTTCCCTCAGGGACAAGGATTCCGGATGTTGCTGAAAAGCAGCTTAGTCTGTCCGGACAGTACAATTTTCCGGTTACCAACAATATTGATGGATTTGCAAGACTAAGTTATTCATACAGCGGTGACTCGACAGTTAACCTGACCCGTCCGGACCTGACAACGCCGTCTTACAGCATCGCCAACGCACGGATCGGTATTGAGGCAGCCAACTGGCAGCTCAGTTTCTTCGTCGATAACCTGACCGATGAGTTCATCACCTTACGCGCCAGCACGTTTGAACAACCTTTTGTCGGAAATGTCTGGGCGCTGGGACGACCGCGTACATATGGTGTAAATTTACGTGCTTTCTTTTAGTGCTTAGAATAACGAATGTATAATTTTGTCAGAACCGGCCTCCTTGCGGTAGGGGTGACCAGTGCTGTCGTGTTGATCCGGGTGCTGCTGGTAGCACCCGGAAGCCCTTCCGAAGCCGACATCTCTTTGATTCTGGAGAATGCCCGAACATATGATGTTCTGGTACGCAGGGACACACAGGGCATCCCGCATATTTACGGGGACCGCAACGTGGACGTCGCTTTCGGTATGGGCTATGCCCACTCCGAAGACGACTATCGCACCATTGAAGAGATTGCTATTGCAGGCCGCGGAATGCTGGCTTCGGTCAAGGGCAAAGATGCAGCCGAGGCGGACTACCTGCTTCATCTTTTCAAAATACCCGAAAGAATCGATAGTCTGTACGATTCTGCTATCCCTGAATATATAAGAGCAATCCTGCAGGCCTACGCCGACGGTGTAAATTACTATGCCGCAAGACATCCAGACAAAGTGACTCCAGGCCTGCTGCCGATTGACCCACAGGATATGTACGCCAGCTTCCTGTTTAGGGTGCCATTCTTCTTTGGGATCGATAAGCAACTTTCTGAACTGTTTCAAGACACGCGGCAACGGGAAATATCCGAAGAACTGACCAGTGCTTTCCTGTTTACAAAAGACACGAAACCACCCATAGGCTCGAATGCCTGGGCTCTCGCACCTTCACGAACCAGTGATGGCAAGACGCGACTGGTTCTGAACTCTCATCAACCCTACTCCGGGCCGGTTTCCTGGTACGAGGCACGTCTGAAAAGCAAACAGGGTTGGGATGTCGCAGGTGCCTTTTTCCCCGGTAGCCCATTTATGCTAAACGGGTACAACCCTTATCTGGGCTGGGCCAATACGCTCAACGACCCGGACCTGATTGACATCTATTCACTGACCATCAATCCTGACAACGAAAGGCAGTATCTTTTTGATGGAGAGTGGCTTGCTTTTGATGCATCAACAGCATCAATAAAGGTCAGACTCTGGGGGCCGTTTTACTGGACCTTTGAAAAAGAGGTGCTTCATACCATTCACGGCCCGGTGATGGACACAGATCATGGTGTTTATGCCATTCGATATTCCGGGATGGACAAATTCAACCTGTTTGAGCAAATTTTTCGACTAAACACCGCCACCAGTATGGACGAATTTACCGATGCCATGCGCATGGGCGAACTATCCAGCGTTAACTATATCTATGCCGATAAGGATCACAACATCGCTCTTTTCTACAATGCATTGATCCCCGAGAGACAACCGGGGTTTGACTGGCAGGAATACCTGCCCGGTGATCGTTCCGATCTGGTCTGGACTGATTACCTGCCCTTTGATGAATTACCACATGTAATCAATCCGTCAGCAGGTTACGTATACAATGCCAACAATACGCCGTTTAAGGCAACGGCAGAGGCCGATAACCTGAATCCAGGTGACTTTGCACCGGAGATGGGGATTGAAACCAGCATGACTAACCGGGCTTACAGGATCTTTGAACTTTTTGACCCGGACAAAGACATTTCACTGCAGGAATTGAAAGACTATAAATACGATACTTCTTTCAGTGATAAATCGAGTATGGCCGAACTCATAAGGGAGATACTGGCACTTGACCCTGCGCTCCTGCCGGACCTGGACGCAGCTCAGCGTATTCTCTCGAACTGGGACATGAGTGCCGACCGGGAAAACAGGAGTACGGCACTTGCCATCCTGATCTACGAACCCTATGAAAATCCTGGGTTTGGTAATCCGAAACCGGACCTGCTCAGCGTATTGTCTGATGCAATTAAGACCCTGAAGACCCACTATGGTCGGCTGGACCCTGAATGGGGGCAGGTAAACCGAATTCGTCGCGGCGATCTGGATCTTGCGGTTGATGGTTCACCCGATGTCATGCGCGCCGTTTATAGCGAACTGCAGGATGATGGCCGTCTTGTTGGAACGGCAGGCGACACATTTATCGCTTTTGTTGAATGGGATGAAGATGGCAATGTCAGTTCTGAGAGTATCCACCAGTTCGGCAGCGCTACGCTAGACGAAACCTCAATACATTTCTCCGACCAACTGCCATTGTTTGTCGAAGAAAAGTTGACCCCGGTTTTGTTTAGAAAAGAAGATCTTTTAGAGCACCTGGAGTCTTCTTACCATCTCGGAAAAAAAGAAACCCCGAGTCAATGGCGGTCGGAGTAACTTCAGACAGTCTTCCGATTGGTTTTACCCTGATGCCATGTTCTCAGGCATATTCGCCCGGATGTACTTCACAATATCCAGAATCGCTTCAATTACCACATCCGGCCGGTCAAACTGAATCACATGCCCACTGCGTTTGGCAATGATGTGCTTACTGTTACTTGATAACACCGCTAGTTCCTTTTGCAGTAACTGCCATACTTCTTCGTTATGCCGATATTGATCGGGTGCCATTCCATAAGTATCCTTTGTGATGCGATGCATATCCCTCGAAACCACCACCAGGGGTAACGAACCGAGGCCAGCAGGGGTGTCCTGGTTCTGCAAATCGGTATCAAAAGCCAGGTTTTCCCTTAGCAGCACGCCGCATGAATGGGTTTGCTTATAACTTGCGCTGAACTTTTGCAACAATTCACCACTCAGGTGATAGTCATCCAGCATGCCGTCGATTAACCCCGACACTCTGACTATTCCAAATGGCGCCAGCACGCGACAAATTTTGTAAATCAGGTTTTCAGGATCATAGGACGTATACGGAGGCAGCCTTTGCTCTTGTTGCTCATGGGAGGAGTCTATCAAGACCATGCCAACGATTTTGTCCGGGTAAAGTTCGCGATAACGCCTGACGTACACACCTCCTCCTGACATCCCAACAATAACCGTGGGGCCGTCAATACCGGCAGCACGTAACAGCTGGTTCAGGTTGGATACGACCTCGTCAACAAGAATGAGATGACTAACCGGCTCACTGTATCCCAAACCCGGCCGATCGTAAGTGCAGACCCTGGTCACCTGGCTGATTTTCTCGTGAACCAGGTCCCAACCGAAGGATGCTTGATGTATCCCAGCTTCCAGGATAATTGTTGGCTGACCTTTTCCCAGGCAATGCAGGTGCATCAGGTGGCTGTTTATTTCATATATCTGCCCGGGTCGCGGATAAGCCTGTAAGCCCTTGTCAGACGACCATTTTTGGTAGAAGTAACCCGATGCAAGGAATGCAACGATCAGAAAACCGGTGATGATAGATATTTTTTTCAACATGCCGGATCAGTCCAGAATCGCACCTTCGCATGATGGACGCACATGCTTGCGATAACGGCGCAAGAACCCCTGCGGAACGTCCTTCTGAACCGGTTGCCAACCCGTTTTTCGCCTCTGAAGTTCCTCGTCATCAATCTCGCAATGAATAGTGCAAGCAGGAATATCAATCTCGATAAAATCACCATTTTCAATAAATGCGATCAAACCCCCATCGCTTGCCTCCGGGCAAATATGACCAACACAAGGGCCTGAGGTTGCCCCGGAAAATCGTCCATCGGTTACCAGGGCTGTTTGATTCAATCCCCTTGTTTTAAGGGCCATCGTTACGCTGAGCATCTCCGGCATGCCTGGTCCACCTTTTGGCCCCTGGTATCGCAACACTATGACTTCTCCGGCGGCGATCTCACCATCATATACTGCCTTGAGTGCTTCTTCCTCAGAATCAAAACAACGCGCCAGGCCTGAGCATTTCAGCATCTTCTCATTCACTCCGGCCCGTTTTACCACACAACCATCCGGTGCCAGGTTACCTCTGAGAACCGCCAGTCCAGCATCCTTGCGGAATGCGTTCTCACGTGTGGGTATGCAGGCCGGGTTTGTAACACTGGCAAATTTCAATGCCTGACCAAGCGGTAGTCCAGTGACAGTCATGTTGTCGAGATTCAGGTCCTCTTGCATCATTTTCATAACTGCGAGCATTCCGCCCGCTGCCCACAGGTCCTGCACACCCCAGGGACCATTAGGGCTGATCGCCAGCAGCGTAGGAATATTGCTTGCTTGTTCGAAAACGGAGAGCGGCAGTTCGATGCCTGCAGCATCGGCAATGGCCGGCAGATGCAGAAATGTATTGGTGGAACCGCCAATAGCCATTGCCATAACCACCGCATTGTGAAATGCCTCCCTGGTCAGGATCTGCCGGCTATTCAAACCTTCAGCTACCATTTCCACGACACGTTCACCGGTCGCGCGCGCAGCAGTCAGTTTGTCACTGTGCCAACCGGGAATGTTTGCGCTGCCTGGCAGGCAAAGCCCCAGGGCTTCCGACAGACACTGAAAAGTATTCGCTGTCCCCATGATCTCACAGGCCCCGCAGCTACTGCAGGTGGCTGTCTTGATCAGCCGGGAAATATCATCCTGGTGATCGCCATGATCGATGGAATTGCGATTTCCAGCGACATTGCGAATATCCATTTGGCCGGGACCACCAGCAAGGTAGATAGCAGGCATGTCAAGCCGTGCGGCAGCCATCATCATTGCAGGATTGATTTTGTCGCAGCCAGCGATCATCACCAGGCCGTCAAATGCCTGTGACCGTACATGGGTCTCAACGATGTCGGCGATCAGGTCCCGTTGCGCCAGCACATAGCGCATGCCATCGTGGCCCATTGCAATTCCATCACACGGGGCTGGTACATTGAACTCGGCACATTCACCGCCAGCGGCAATGATGCCTTCTTTTACCTTGGTAGCCAGCCGGTCCAGATGTGAGTGGCCCGTGGTTAATTCTGAATAAGAATTTGCGATTGCGATCAATGGGCGGCTCTTTAATCGCTCCGTATTATAACCAGCGCCGTGCATTACGCCCTGGTGCAAGATGTTAATTGCAGGGCTGATACTTGAGCAGAGTATATCGCTGTTTTTCTTGGTCATTGTGGGTAGCTGCCTTTGCAATTAATTGATCTTAAAACTAAGTTATTTGGTACAAACATGCAGTCACCAAGGTAACAACTCCACTCTAGGACAGACCTCTCATCGGTCCCTGGTGACGGCTGTGCCTTAAACGCCCGAAATAAATAAGCAGGACACTCAGTAGTAACTGATACCCGCCATAGAGGAGAGCCGTAAACAGAACGCCGTCGCCTACCGGGTCCGGTACACCCGCAACGGCAGGAAACAGTGACACTTTAATCAGCAACGCCAAATTGGTATTGCGAAATGTGACTTCCATGTTGATGGCAGTCACATCCCGGGAACCAAGCCTGAACAGCCTGGGTATTAACAGGGACAACACAACCAGGGCGATGATAAACAAAAACAATAACCGGGCATTATCAGCACCATAGGCGCTCATATCCAGCCGTCCTGCACCTGCAGAACCGATCACAATAAGCGCGATGACTGCAATAGAGGCGCGAATACACCACTTTGAAAACCGTTGCGCTGAAGTGGAGAGGTATTGTGCGTAGATCATACCCAGCGCCAAAGGCAGCAGCACAAACATAAAGACGTCACGAGCAATATGGGCCGTTGGCATGGCGAAGTTTGCCGGCATATATTGGGTGGCGAGCAGACCCAGGATAATCGGTGTGGTAACAAGGCAGCCCAGGGTCGCCACAGTGGTCATCGATACCGACAGAGCTGTATTTCCACCAGCAATGTGGGTAAAAATATTGGATGTCGTTCCGCCGGGAATGGCCGCACAAAGCGCGATACCGATAGCCACTCCCGCTCCAAGGTTGAACGTTAATACAAACACCCAGGCTACCAGTGGCACCAGCACTAACTGCATCGAACTTCCCACCACAATGCTTTTTGGAAAGCGAAACACCTCCGCAAAGTCCCTGAGCGTTAGCGCGGCACCCATCCCCAGCATCGCCAGGGTGAGCTGAATAGAAGCTACCAGATACTCGTGACGGAGATAGAGATCAATCATGAAAAAGGGTTCCTAAAGGAGAAAGGCCATTCTCCATACAACCGTCATCAATTTTCATCGTGTTTAACGGCACTCTGGACTTTCTTGAAGTTCAGGTCATGGAAGTCGAAACTAAAGTCGGTCAAGGACGACACCGCCTTCATGGTGATGCCCGACACCTGGCCAGAAAAATCAGTAGAAAAGCGCACAAAGGCATCAGCCTCAAGGGTACGATCATCCCAGCGAACCACAAAGGTGTGATCCTTAAAGGGCTTCATCACCCCCTTTAGCAATGGGGAACGCAGGAGACTCACATAGAGATTGGCTCCTTTCTCTGAAATGATCATGTCTCCCAGCCAGGGGTCGCGGTAGCGCCCCATATAACTGACCAGGGGGAACGCCGCCTGGCCTCCATCACCTTCGAGAGCTTTCAGTGCCCGGGCGTCGCCGGCTTCTTCTTTCGCCTCTGCCACCCGTGCCTTCTCATCACGCTCAAGCAGGCTTACCCAGTCTGTTTTTTCCACCGGCATATAAGACTTTATAATCGTATTGGCAATTGCCAGCATGGACGGGTCAGAGTAGCCGTTAGTCAATACGACGACCCCCAGATCCAGCTCCGGAATCATGCTCACATGACTCACCATCCCCAATATCGAGCCGCCGTGCTGTACCCATTGGTAGCCGTGCATATCCCGGAGGTTAAAACCCAGGCCGTAGGCGGCAAAGTGCGTACCGTTCCTGTTGTACTCCTCTTCTGACACAGGTTTGATCACCTGAGGTGTCCACAGCGTTTTGTGCTGCTCGGCACTGATCAGGTGCGCGCCGTTGGATAACTTACCGTGATCAAGGTGCATAGTGAGCCACTTCAGCATGCTGTCCACACTGCACTGTAAGCCTCCCGCCGCAGCCAGGGTATCTCTATGGTAGACCGGCTCTGGCCTTTCAACCTGTTGCAACACGCCGTCTACAAGGATATGGGGCTCGGCAATATTTCGTATTTTTTTAAGTACCGCCAGATTGGTGGCACAAGTCCTCATACTTAGAGGCGTTAATATCCGTTGATCGACAAAATCTTCATAGGACTGCCCCGTGACCACTGGGATAATCTCCCCGGCGACTAAATAGAGTAAGTTGTCGTAGGCATATTTGGTGCGAAAACCGCTGGCCATCTTCAGGTGGCGCAGGTTTTTGATAATCTCCTCTCTTGAGAAATCGGTATAGGGCCAAAACATCAGATCCCCGGCGCCTTTTCCCAGGCCACTTCGGTGGGTTAACAGATCGCGAATGGTAAACTCGGCTGTTACCCAGGGGTCGATCAGGCGAAACTCGGGGATATGGTCAATAACTTTGTCATCCCAGCCTATCTTTCCCTCATCCACAAGTATCGCCAGGGCGGTGGTCGTAAACGCCTTGCCATTAGAGGCTATGCCAAAAAGGGTTTGCGCATCGATTGGCTTATCTTTGCCCAGCGCCTGGATGCCGTAGCCTTTTGCGTGAATTACCTTACCGTCCTTGACCACGCCGACAGCTACACCTGGTACATTAAAGGTTACCATTGCACGCTCGACAACCAGGTCGATTTCACCAGTAGTAATTCCTGTGGTTTCAGAGGTCTGATCTGCCTCCAAACAGGCTGAGAATCCCATCAGGAATGTCATCGTTAGCACGCACCGGTATTTCATTTTTGCACCTTTTATCTAAGTCAGTATTTCTACCATTTCACAGCAATACATTTTGCTATCCCACAGCCGGACACCTGCGGCTATATCACCGGGAAGACTAAGCCGTACATAACATACGTTATGCGAGCAAGGTCGCAAGCCCAACACCAATAAAGTTAGCAATTGCGTAACCCAGAATCCCGACCATGAGTCCGGGTGTCACCAGCGTCCGCCACCCTCTTGATGCCGATATAGCAGCTGGCGCCACCGGTCCGCCAATACACGCCAGTGACGCGATGACTATCTCAGCAAGATCCATCTTGAATAGCTTCGCGCCAAGGATAATCACGATAAGATGCGTGATGATGATAAAAGAGGCGTAAATGAAGATCATCACACCGGCATCGATCATCACCGCAACATCCGCGCCTGCACCAATGGTTGCGAAAAAAATATACATCATCAACATGCCGGTCTCGAACGCACCGTGGAGATTTTCAAGTTGCTCATGAAATACGTTCGCCACCAGCAGGGTAATGGCAGTGATGAACAAGATGCCATAGTTGGGAATATTCAGAACCCCGGCAATACCATAGCCAATGGCGCCAATGGTCAGGCTGATCGTCAACGCAAGACAAATGTGAGCCGGGTTAAACGGAATCACCTCGTCATCAACATCGACCTCATCATGAATCCCCAATTTCGAGGTTTCGACGATCGGAGACGGGATCCACCTTCTCAGAAATACCACTGATGGAATCAGCACCACTACCAGGACGTGCAAGGTGCCAACGACATTATCGGCTGCAAGCGCTGCTGTCAAAAGTGTCTTTTCCGTAAACTCTAACGCTTCTGCGACTGCCGCGAAATTCATCGAACCGCCGATATAGGTCGCGCTTAAAATACCGGCAAGATCCGGTCCGGTACTACCCAATGGCAAGACCCACAAGCCAATAACCGCACCGATCAGGGTACCGACGACGCCGAGAAAATATGCCCCCAGCATCGGGCCGGTTTCGGGGATGATGCGTCTTAAATTAGCCTTGAGCAGTAACAGCGGTACTGCAGCGGGCACCAGGAAACTCCAGACCACATCATAAGCGGGTGCCGCATGCGGGATAATGCCGAAATTTCCCAGCAACATCGCAATAACCAACATGATGCCAACCCCTGAAATCTGCTTTCCTATACGTGTGGAGTCTGCCCAGAAACCGAAAAAGGCAACGGCGATAAGCACAGCCCACAGCGCAAAATCCCAATCAGGTGATATCAGTGGAAAGGTCATATTTACTCCCATGTCCTTGGTTGTGAACTACTGTGTTACCAACCCGCTGTACGTGTAGAAAATACCCCAACAGGCCCTTAGCATCGGTATCAACGGTAATCTGACTGGCTACCATCACGTGATGCTAGCCGATCAAATTCTCTAATCCAGTCGCCTGATTAAACTCGTCGATCAGGTGGTCCCATTCATCGACAACATCCTGCGAGAAGACCTCAGACCAGAAATCTTCATCCCACAATTGGTTCAGTTCTTCAGAGGATTTACCCTGTTGCTCCACCCAGGTGAAATACTTGAAGTTGTGCAAGGCTTTGCGGTCAGCGTAAGTCAGTTCCCGCAGGTGGTCGGTTTCTATACCCTGCAAATAGCGGCCGAAGTGCTGGTCGGCCATGTTGGTTGTGTAGTCTCCGTGGTTCTGCTGCATTTCCTCGACGCGGGATGAATACAGATCCATGGAGTCGGTTAGCGGTGTGAAGATCACATCGCGGCCGTCCATGTCGTAATAACGGGCCGTCTTGATGCTGGCCACCAGGTTGCACAGGCCGGAGATACCAATCTGGCTGAGCGCCTCGATGGTGTTTTCATCTACCCCTTCACGGCGCAGACACTCGTGGCCTTCTTCCTCGTTGAATAGACGCATCAATTGCATGGTCTGTTCATCATCCACAGCCGCCACCATGTCGGTGTTACGCACGTTGTGGATCCACGGAATATGTTTGTCACCGATACCTTCGATGCGGTGCTCGCCAAATCCAAAACTGTACAGAGTAGGACACTGCAGCGCTTCGGTGGCCACTAC
>Ga0190293_1000403_pt1 | contig 15337 bp, 11 predicted proteins | sample 48693001_MG_FD_161671 | JGI IMG/M metagenome (GOLD analysis project Ga0190293, IMG submission 161671) | Hydrothermal vent microbial mat bacterial communities from Southern Trench, Guaymas Basin, Mexico - 4869-30-0-1_MG | ecosystem: Environmental > Aquatic > Marine > Hydrothermal vents >... | reverse complement strand
CATTAGCAGTCATATCAAAATGTCGTCTCCATATCTGATCGAACGACTCATCTTTGATATTGCCTAATACGTAATCCTTTTCTCCTCGTTTCTGACAGCAGAAGTACACGTTACCCTCTGCCCCCACAACCCCAACCAAAACGGCCACCTTACAAGGGCGATCATCTTTAGCCATGTGCCTTTTCGTCTCAATGATAATAGGATCATCGGGAACCGTATAGTCAGTGAATGTTCCTGTTTCTCCATTACTCATCGCCGGTTTGAATTGAATATATCTAACTCCAAGATACTGTGACAATTGAACTGCCGGTTGAATTCCATCAACATTATCCTCACAAACCACATACGATAAACCGATAAATACATCTCTCATTATCACCCTTTTGATATTTCTAATAACCCTATCAAAATGGTCGGCCCCTTTTACCTTTCTGTACATCGCCGGGTTCGACGAATCGAGTGACACCCGAATAAAATGAAACTTATCAACTAAATCAATTATACGGTCGAGAGATACGCCGTTTGTGACCAGACCCAATTCAAAACCCATCGATTTTGCCAAGATAATCATATCACGTATTTTGGGATTAACCAAGGGCTCTCCCCCGCCTGTGAAGGTGATCGACTTGACACCTATATCCTTAGCGTTAATACAAAGGTCGGTAAACATCTGCATCGACATATGCTGGTGATTCTCTTTGAGATGTTCGGCGTACAGGCAAAAACTACAGTCCAACATGCAGGCATTTGAGGGGTCAACCTCGATGGTCACCGGCGGGGTATATTCACTATTGAGTGTTTTCTCGATGTCATGCAAATAAAAATGAACCTTTGAATACATTACACGCCCTCCTTTACACCAGTAATAATATCAATCCAATTCTGAGGGTCATAAGTTCGTTTCGCATGGCCCTTTGCCAATGTTCCCATACTTTGCCGTTTACCGGGATCTTGTAGTTCATTGAATGCCCGGATATGCTGTTCCCAATTATCACAAAGGAACCCAGTCTTTGAAACGACTCGGTCTTTCGCCCCACTATGATTATCAGCGACAACCGGGAGACCTACGGCCTGTGCCTCCATAATTACTTTCGGTCCTTGATCCTCATACCCATCTGGCAAATGATACCAGAACACATTACCAAGGGATAGAAACTCGACGACTGATGGTTGATTTCTTTTGTAGGTAACGATCCGGGGATTGGTACTCGGCACCATCCAAGACGGCCCGGGCATGAGGTGAATAGATGACCCGGGAATCCTACTAAGAATGTCCTCACACTTTTCAAGAAAGTTTTTCGGGTACTTGGTATCGCCCTGACTTGAATGCCTCACTATTCGAATATCATGGTCATAGTCGGGTATTACCCCTAAAAACTCGGTTAAGTCGGTAGGAGGGGCCAATGCGAACGTGTCAGCCCACGGTAAACGTTCTTTCAGAGCCGTCTCAAGACCTGAGTTCAAGAAAAGGTACTTATCAAAGTTCCTCGTCCACGGAACCTCCCCTATTTTACCGATACGGAAATTCGTGATAAAGACCTTTCTCTTTGCCTGTACCTTGTCAAGTGCCACCTGTATATCCGGTTCAGCAAATTCCCAAACCCAGTCATTAGAATATAAGACAAATAAATCACAAGGGCTGCCAATACTATCGAGACTCCCATAAAAACGAACATGATTATCGCCGCTTTTTCTGAAAGTTCCAGACGGTCGCTCATTTGGTGATACATAGTCAACTTCCCATCCCTGTTCGATAAAAGAGTTCATCAACCAAGTAGTGGACCGTTCTGCTCCACCTTCGCCTCTACCATTGAATAACATCTTGACGACTTTCTTTTTCGGGTCACGTTTGGGTTCGACCACCTCGATATGGGGACCCTTGACCCATAAATAGCATCTGCCTCCCCCCGGAATCGGACCCTTAAACTTACCGATCAAGTATTTTTTAGCCCACTCTTTTTCAGTAGGTCTGGCGGCATCATGCTGAATAACTATATCCGCATGTTGCGCCGCCAGTCTTGTTGAGTGTTCCCGATTATTCCCACCTGCAGGTCCATCAACGAAAGCCAAATCGTAGTGACCCAGTATCTTACTGTCTTTAGAATCCCAATTCGTTATATGTAAATTGGTATCTGGGTTTATCATTGACCCTCTGACCTTATCAGCCCATTTATTATTAGTCTCGTAACAAAGTACCTCTATTCCCATTTTATTGAACATGAGAGTCGATATGCCACAACCGAACTCAAGAACCTTTTTGACCTTGTGGCGTTTGATAACCATTTCAAGAAAGTTCCAGTCGTCGGGATTGATTGTCGAATGGCTCCAACTGAAACCCTTGAACTCTGTTTCTACCGGGATCTCCTTTTTCTGTTGGGCCCCGACGATATTAGAAGCTTTGACCACGTTAACAACCGTTGATCGTCCAAGGGGCTTACCCTCAGTCAACCGTCCGCCGGCGTAGTACTTATGTATGGCATCGACGACGGCCTCGGTTTTGATGACATCGACACACTTGGGAACCTGTTGACCGTTCTCGGTATTGGTCTCAGGGCATCGTTCTATTTTACAAAACCAGCAGGCGCCCGGTCCTCCCTTACCATCAAGGGTGCAGGGTAAGCAACCATCACTTGAAAGATATTGATGTCCATTATAGCGGGTGAAAGATACAGGTTCACGGGCTCCGGCAACGACGACACAAGGTTTTCCGAAACCGGCGGCGAGATGCATCTGGAAAGACACAAGTCCCATTGACCCCTCACAGTAATTGAACAAGTTGAAGAGTCTCCGAATACCGTCAAATTTTCCATCGGTCTGGCCAATAAAGTTGACAACGTTATCTCCTCTCAAATCCGGGTGGGGATGCCCTTTCGCTCCCAACTGAACGAACTTGATACGGGGGAACGCTGATACCACTTCTTGCCACTTGTGCTGATAGAATGTCTTGCAGGTCCAGTCACCTTTCTCTCCTGCCGTGATCAACCAGTACGGGGGCTCGATCAAAGGTTTTTCATCGAATTCTTGTTGAGTCAAGTATATATCAGGACGAATCGGACCCTGTGGTATCCGAATACCCAGTAAGTCTTCAATGCTCATTCTGTAGGCATTGGCAAAGTGTAGTCCTGTTTTGTTAGACGAATTGGTTGCCCTACTCGGTCCAATGTACAGGCGAATAGGAACATCGTCCTTAATTGCTTTTGGAAGTAACTCTCTGGTCCATTTGTGAATGTCGCCCGGGGACGGTTTGCCCTTATGTTCTGGGTGTTCACTGATAGGATCATACGCCAGTTCCCATTCATCATGGCAAATATTTTCGTTGTGATCCCAGAGGTGCATAGCAGTTGATTGCACCTTAATCTCCATATCTGGGTACGCCGCTTTTAAATCCCTCACTGCACAAGTAAACATCAAGATATCCCCAATGGCCTGCCGGTTATGTAAAACAACCCTTCTGGGGACATCGGGTAATTTGATAAGGCCGGGCTCGTCCTTTTTAACCTCAACATCAGAAATATCTCTCAAGCCCAGTGTTTCAATAGCATTAAAGGTCAAATCTTTGGCAACCGTCTCATGCGGGTATATGCCATGAATGTGACCATCTTCAAACAAGATCATCAACATTATATCAATAGGTTTACGACCGACGACATTCGCCTCGTCTCTGATAGATGCCAATTCAGTGTTGAACATCGACCTAAGTCTTTGGATCGTGTTAATCTTTTTCGTCTTCGCGCTTTTCATAAAGCCCAACCCTTCCCCGCTCACCACTCCATCGTGAGAACGGCAAAATCATTTCAGTGAGAGGTCGAATTCTGTGCATGTTCATTTCTGTATCCTCGAGAAGATCATTGAGCGTCTTCTCGATATCCAGTTTCGGGACATAGCCCCATGATGCCAGTTTCTTCCTGTTCACTTGGTAGAAATGGTCTTCCATCTCTACTCTGGGATTTTCGTAATGCTCGACGTATGAATCATGACCTCTCATCTTGGCGACTTTGGCCACTATCTTAGCAAGCTCCTTAATCGAATATGTTTTTTCAAGTTGATTTACGACTCTATACTCTCCCCCCTCCGGTGGATGGTCAATGGCCCGAAACATGCACTCTATCGAGTCTTGCAGAGGAATGAACCCCCTCGTCTGACCCCCGGCACCGTATATTGTAAGTGGATGTCCAAGGACTGCCTGTACGCAGAAACGATTGATGACTGTACCAAACACCGAATCAAAGTCTACTCTTGTAGCAAGTTTCGGGTTACTTTTCATCTCATCGATCCTTGAACCGTAAACCACGCCCTGCATTATGTCTGTAGATTTCAAACCCCAGACTTTGCAGGCGAACATTATATTGTTCGAATCGTGGACCTTTGTCCAATGATACCATGAACCGGCTTGCTTGGGGAAAGGCAAACGATCTTTCCTTCCGTCAACCTCGACATCGAGAAACCCCTCTTCAATGGGAATGTTCGGGGTGCCGTATTCACCCATTGTCCCCAATTTAACTAAATGAGCCTCCGGACAAATGTCTCTCATCGCGAATAGGAGACCCAACGTACCGTTGACATTATTCGTCATGGTACTATCAGCCGCTTTGTGGCCCAACATTGAATAAGGGGCTGACGGTTGTTCAGCAAGATGCACTATCACATCCGGTCCGAACGATCTCATAACTTGTGATAGTTTCCCGTAGTTGCAGATATCAAATGCATCAAACAAGAGACCTCCGCCACTAAGGGCATCAAAGACAGTCCGCCGCTTTTTATACGCAAGTATATCGGTGACAGACCGTCCGCCCACATCTTTGACTCTCTGCCGTCTCGACAGATTATCAACTCCCCCAACAATGTATCCTCTTTCCAAAAGATACAACGAAAGGGGCCAACCCAAATAACCATCAATACCTAAAATCAATATCCTTTTCATGATACCAAACCTTTCAATGCGTCATAGTAATGCCGTGCCAGACCCTCGGCAGAATTATTTTTTTCATAGTACTCGTAGTTTCCTAATACCATCTCGGCGTAATGGTCAGGGTCAGCGAATAGTCCTGATATTTGATTAATTTCACTGAGGTAATCAAATTCATCAGTCTGTATGATGAATGGCATTACTATTGGTACTCCAAGACCGAAACATTCGATAGGAAAGTTAGCAAGTATACCGTATCGCATCGGACAATACGCCACAAATGCCTCAGACAGTGATTCCAAGGCGTTTGAACGCTCAGGTATGTATCGGTACTCAAAACTGTTTCCAAGCCGTTCCTGCATACGTTCAACCATCACACGATACTTATCATCAAGTATGTACCCATTGATAATAAACTTTTGGATAGGGGTATTCGATAAAATGGCGGCGGCCCCCTCGGCAAGTGCGTCAGAATTTTTCCACAGCCCGGTTAAGGATCCCTGATAAATACATATCCCTTTTTCGATCCTCTCATTGTACCCTTTTCTCAAATAGTCGATGTCCTCGATACAACCGCCGAAAGGAATATACTGCGCCCCGGTTATTTCCTCGTACCCCTTATCGACTGACGACCATGTAAGAATCTTGGCACAGGTCTTTTGTATATCCATCCATCTGGGAGTCAGTTCACCGGCTCTGGCCCCAGAGGTACGAAACGCCTGCTCACAAATTAGAACAAGCGGGACATTCAATTTATTTTTTATTACTTTTGCAGCTAAGTAGTTGGCTTGGTGGAAACACAAAATCAAATCTAATTGTTGACCCATCAACTCCCTGACGGCATCAATGTTAGGAGCGATTTTAATGAGGTTCTTTTTGAATGAAGCAATATCTTGAAACAAACGATGACACTCGACCCCCTCACCGTATTCATGCTCGTCGGCAATAAACCCTCCCCGTGGTTCCCACATCTTGCGACCGGAAATGATAGTGAAGGTCATGCCGTAGTCGCGGTGCATCTGTTCGAATAAAGACCAGTGCCACCCTACGTCTTTATGGATAGCCCAGTTGAGTACGAGTACATTCATCGTCTAATTTACTTACCCTTTCTGAGACGACTCGTTTTTTCTCATCAACTGACGATTCTATAAACTCGGAGGATTTTGAAATAAGTCCTAAAAAGTCTCCCCTGTCCCAAAGCCCGGGTAAGAAATCACCCCACTTGGAAAGGAATAATGAACTTGAGTTTGCCAGAACCTCAACAGCATTTTTCTGAGAATTGACGAGCCGATTCTTTGTTGGTTTGGCATGAACGAAACTGACCTTTGGACAGTTTACAAATCTCATACCTTGTTCCAAAGCAGACAAACACCAGTCGAAATCCTCAAGTCCAAATACATAACGCTCATCAAACCGAATTCGTTCAAAGACCTCTCTCTTGACAGTCAGTGATCCCCCGGGGAGTACGTGGGTGTTCCTTTCTTCAAGTACGTCGGGGTGACCCGGATCTAACCGATTACCAATTTCGATTATATTACCATTATCGATGACCGTAGCATGGAACCGTATATAACGATACCCGTTTGGTTTTTGTTCAATGACATTCGGTGACAGTCCATCTGCCCCCGTGTCTTTAAACCTCCTCGAAATCCCCAAGTCCCAACCCGGCGGTACAATCATATCGTCATCACAAAACAGGAGATACTTACCAATGGCTTTCTCTGCCGCTTTGTTTCGACCCGGGCCACAACCCATATTGTAACTACTCTCGATGATCTGCAGACCAAAGAAAGGTAGTTCTTTCAGTCTCTTTATGTCATCCGGACTCGATCCCTGATCAAGTACGATAACTTCTATGGGCAATGAGGAATTTTCGAATATCGATCTAATACAACGGATGGTCGTGTCTACTCTGTCGAGTGAGAGTAATATGACCGAAAACTCCAAATCAGGTTTCAGCATACTATCCCATTTAGCACAGAATATTTTGTGGTTTCTTCTCCATACCTCTTTATGGTCATAATCGGTTTGTGAAAAATTAGTTTGATGCGCGAGATGTTTTACGCCGTGATCAATCGGGTAACCAAGTGTGTACCCTTTCTCTCTGGCGGCGAAACATATATCAGGATCCTCGAACCATGCCGGCGAATACGCTTCGTCGAACCCGCCGACCTCGTCGAACACTTTCTTTTTAATCAACATACCCCCGGCACCAATATAGGCCAACGGTCCCCTTCTTTTGTTTATGGCCTCAGCATAACCATCTGAGGTCATCGACCATGCCTCTACCCCGACGACATCAGCTTCAATCTGCATCATTCGGTGAGGTGTGTGAGGACTTATGTACTGATCGTTATCAAAGAATTGTAGAAACGTACCACTGGCCTTTTTGCCCGCTTGATTTCTTGCCTCAATACAACCGAGATTTTTTTCGTTGTTAATCCATGCGATATTTCCATCTGTGAGGCCCATATCGAAAGGTGTGAAATCGGCACCATTACCGACAAGCATTAGTTCGTCAGACCACTTTTTTGCTGCTTGAATTCTCTTTAAACATTCTTCGGTCATCTCTTTTTTATTATGGTAGACAACGCAATAAGTGGTCGTCGGGGTACTCAGTGCCTTGTGAACTTTGTCCATCACCATATCAACAGTGATGGCATCAGAACAGTAGGGTCTCTTGGCCCCTTGTTTACGTATACAGGGGAGTAAGTACCAACACGGTTTTCCTACCGGGCATTTATCTGGGGTTGTCTGAACGACGTATGTTAGATCCTGATCATAATTTTTGGTCCTCACCGATCCTTCAATGTGGGTGAACAACCAAACTGTTTTTGTACGTAGACTTGCGGAAATATGGGCAGGGCCAGTATCTGCCGAAATAACCAAATCCAATTTTGACATTACTGCCATAATCTCTCGCAATGACTTGCCGAACATATTGATCGATTTACCATGGGGAGTCCACCAGTCTGGTTTATCCTCTGATATTTCGACGACACAGCAATCAGGGTACGAGTCATAAATGGCATCCCTTAATTCTAACACTTTATACCATCGACGCGCTTTGGAATTAGTTGTGAGTACCAAACCTATCAAAAGTTTGTCAGGGAGATGGACGTTCTCGATCTCACCGGCAGACAAGTACAGTTTAGGTCTGGGGGCCTCGTCTGAAAACAGCCCTACCTTTTCGATGAATATCTCCGGACGGTTTTTGATCACGTCCGGCTGTGTCTCTGCTTCGTGTTTGATGCAGTCACTCGATAAATCAATCGATACGTCCCCCTGATACGCCTTGTTTCCCTTGTATTCGATGACACCGTCAACGAAAGGGTTCTCCTCAATCATCTTGTAGTAAGGATCTGGAAAAGAGGCAATCAATTTATAGGTGGGGAATCGACGACCGACCAATTCAAGAAAGGGGGTCGTCATGATAATATCTCCAAGACCCCCTTTGGTTCGGTAAGCAACTGCGACTATATTTTTTACACCGTCATAGACGGACAAAATGTTTTGGTTGTAAGAGAGGACCCGGAAGTGAACAATTCCCCTCGTAACGTCACGGGCTTGCATCTTTAACCACGGCTTTTCCTTTAATTTACGAATCGTGGCCTTGTCAGCGGACGAAATAACATCTTTGGCTATCGTAATCTTATCGGATAAAGGTAGTAAGGTTTTGACATCAAAAAAAGATATGGTGTCAAAAACAGACGGATACTGCCGTAACTTGAGAAACAACTCAACGTTGCTAATTGCAGTCCATTCGTCGTGGGCTATAACAAACGTTTTCCCCTTGAACTTGTAAGATTTATCCCTCCCGAGTCTACTCCTCGCCAACATTTGTTACTCCCCTTTCTTTTTAGACCGCCTTGGCCGGGATATGGTCTTTGTTTTCGGGGGAGGGGCAACTAATCCATCAAATACATCGCTGTCGAGTTCTCTCAAATACCCAACCGCCCCTATTATAAGTTCATGTGGCGTACATCTTTCAGAATATGTATCAAAGATGCGACCGATTTCCTCAAGAAAGGCTTGAATATCATCAACCTCATCTTCAACTACTCTGAAATTACTCTTGTAATTTTGGATTATAAAACCTGCGATATCCTCAGGGATGTCGATACCAATTCTAAGGCGCATGCCAGTCTCATAATGAAAGATTCTCCATGGTGAGAGGGCATGCGCCTGTTTTAGAACTATTTTACCTTTTTCCCTTTGGCCACAATATTCTAAAGTTTTAACCTTCATCCGGGTCCTCCCTCAGAAGTTAGGTGGGTCATCAAGACCCACCTTTATTAATTATCGACCATTAAGACGGTGCTATGCAAGCAGTGACGACCTGAACCACGGCGTTTGCGGTGAGGATAAGATCCTGCCAAGCCGCTGCAACTCCAATGCCGTGTTCGAATTCATAATCATCGACCTGCTCCGCCCACGAAATGTCAAGATTCAATCCCCGACACAGTGCTTCCTGCCCAACACAGATTGCCCGCGCTGTGTTGATGGCGGGGGTATTGTCATTTTCCACCAGCGTACACTGGGTGGTGGAGTGAAGAATCACACCATCGATCTCACCGAGCGCGCCGGTAAATAGGGGATTACTCTTGCCCCGTTCGGTAGCACTTTGGTGGTTGGCAATCCATTCACTATCTTTCTTGAGAGTGTAGGCCTGATAAGGATGAATGAACATCAGATAGTAACCCTCACCGGCAGGCATACCCGGAATGGCAACTGCGGGAATGTCTTTTGCGGCCAGAATGGCGGCGGCCTGACGGATTTCCTCAACACCGAAATCATCCGCAGAATCAATGGTGTCAAGAGAGGTAGCATCATTGCCGTAGATAGCATCGACGACCGTGCCCTCAAAACCGGCAGCGGCAGTACTCCGTCCGGCGGTCCACATCGACGCATCCATTTTCTTGGCCATCCAATAAGACAGACCGGCCTGCGCTTTCTGACGAAAGGACTGGTTGATCTGTTTGGACGCTTTGGCAGTATCGGCGACTGCGTGCCTGTACCACTCGGGGACTGTCTGTACCTGTTTGGTCGAGAGTTTTTCCTCGTTACCACGCAGGCGGGATTCCCCAGACACCCCAGCCCCGGTAAGGTGGGCGACCTGTGAAATGTTAATGGTATCACCGGGCTCGGTGAGCAGTTCGCCCTTAATGATTACCGGCATACCGGAACCCTCAGGACCCGCAAAACGGTTCCAATACATCTTGGTCTTCGCTTCCTCATAAACCTTGCGCGACCAAAGTTCGGGTATCCAGTGGGTGAGTTCCGTGGTTGTGGTTGTATTTAAGGTAACTTCATTCGCCATTGTTTAGTTCCTCCGTTAGGTAGTGTTTAGTGGACCTACCCAACCTCCTCAAGTAACTCGTCGAGACGTTTCTTATCCTCATCGGTGAGTTCGTCCTTTGCAAGCAAGGCTTTAATCTCCTCAGCGAGAGGTGTTTCGGTGGCCTTATTAACTGGGCCTGACCCGGGAGTTTTGGGCGGATCCTTTCGATCTTTAGCAAACTCCTTGACTTTCATTATAACCTCCTCATCATTCAGTGAAAACTCACCTGTCTGAGAGTCGGTGTTACTAATAGAATCAAGGAACCCTTTCCGTTCAAAATCCGATGAAAAGTCAAACGACAGTTGGTGGGAAAGTTTACTAACCAATGATTCACGATCACGCTTTGCAAGTTTCTGCTTGGACTTGGACAATTTACTGTCCTTTTCCGCAATGAGGATGTCTTTTTCTTGAATAGTCTTCTCGGCCTCTCCAAGCTGAGAAGTGAGACGTTCGATCTCAGATTTTTCTTTGTCGTCGGCCTCTTTCTGGGCTTTTTCATGGCCCTCAAGTTTTAATTTCATATCGGCAAGCTCGGAATCAGATTTGGTCTGATTCGTTTTCTGCTTGTCGATCTCATCCTGCAGTTTCTTAGAGGCGATACGCCGCTTGGCGTTCTCGTCCTTGAGCTTTTCTATGTAATCTGCCATCTGCTCAGCGGTAAAACCAGTGGTATCCTTTTTCCCAAGGTCATCCTTTTCCTTCTGTTCAGCGACGGCTTTGTCGGCTGCGGCTTTGTCGGCTGCGGCTTTGTCGGCTGCTGCTTTTTCTTCATCACTTGGTGTTGGCATAATTTTCCTCCGTCATCAATCGGGAGCCCCTTGTCTTGGGTTCAACCCTTAATATTCAATGGTTACGGTTGCCTCAGCCGCCGTCAAGGCAACTTGCAACTTGTTTCGTTCAACATACAGTTCGTCCATCTTTTTCATAAGAGAGTCAACGGACATACTCTGTGATACAGATTTCGGAATCACCTCCTTTTTAACTTCTTTAGTGCCGTCTGGTTCCTCTGAAACGCTGGTAACCGACGTGGGCACTGGGTTATATACATTCGACTTTTGGAACAGTAATTCACGATAATAACAAACCTGTTCCTCAGTCTGGTTCAACAAATTTCTTGCTTCTAACAAAGTTACTTTGGCCATTCGTACCTCCTTATTGACCTATTACCATACTCTTTATACGTTGTACATCATTCTTTCGCATGCCTTTTAATATGACAGCCAATGCAAGAACTTCTTCGTCAATATCTCCGTCAACGTTGCCGAGCTTTCTTTTGATTGACATCATAAGCGTCCCGGTAGCATTATCTCGATCAAGGAGGTCGGCGCGTTTGGTTTCAAGAGTTCCTATAAGCTTGGTGAACCGTAGGATCTCCTCTGAAAAATCTTCACCTCGGGCCAAATAGCCCATTAGTGTTCTTTCTGGCATGTTCTCGATTACATAATTGATATCGTCACCCTCAGTAAACTCATTCGAGTGGTTGACATAATCATCAACCGAATCGATCTCGTCGAGACCATGTATTTTTTCGTAGATAGCTTGGGCGCGATAAGCCCGGGCGAGTGTTATTCTGGCCATTCTAATTTCTTCGTCAAGTGTGCCGAGTGAAATGTGATCGAAGTCATCTTTCTCGTATGGATGAAGTCCTTTTTTGTAGATACCAGAATTGACTCGTTCTTTTTGAACCAGTTTTTTAGGTGGTCGCCCACCCAGTCCTCCGTGAAATTTACACCTTCCAGTAAGGGCTCGACCGTCGGGACGTTTACTGACCGCTTGCAGCATGCACCGATCCCCGTTAGCTTTCTTGACTCCACAAAGAAGTTTGGGATCACGATGGGGATACCGAGGCCAGTCAATGCCATCAATAGTAATAGGTTGGGAAGGATCCTCACACCCCGGACCTCCCTGCCACAGCCGTTCGAACTTGCAATCCCTTTCACGGATCCAGTTCGACGGCTTTCTCACCACGGCTTTGCTTTTTTTATTCCTTCTCGGTCTTACTATTTCTTTATTCATAATAAATATTATGCCTGTTTTTTGGATCCATTATACCCAAAAAATCACTAATGGGAAACATTTTTCTTCATGCTTGATTTTTGACGGATCTGAAAATTATTACTGATTTAAAAGGCATCTTGTAAATCCTCATCCTCTGGACGTAGAGCATAAGCAGGAACCGGGACACTCCCCGCCTCTATTTGGGCAACTACCGAAGCATACATCAAAGTGCCGGCAATTCTTTCGGGATCATGGGACCTAACCAAATGTCCCTCGCGCATCCATTCCCCCCGCTGTTTTGGAGAGTTCTCAAGTTCTCTAATCCATTTTACTCGACGTTCCTCTATACCGGCATTGATACCACGATTGACATTGACCCACTCTTTGCGGGTGAACGATATGTCACATCTGCAGATATATCGGGGAGGGAACCCATAATCACTGGCCATCTCTCTGGCAGAGATACATCCCGCTGTCGTCGCCATAGCGCAGATAGGTTTCGTCAGTCTATCCATAGGGTTAAAATTCCAAACGTAAGTCATCCCCTCCTCACGGGCCTGTTGACGAACAAAGGACGTTCTCTGTTCGACTACACTGATTAAGGCCGTCTGCAGAGCCTCACCTCTCAGGGTACTGCCTATCTTGAGATGATCATCCTCATCAAAAAATGATCCTCTGAAACCTACCAAATCAAGATTGCCTAATATGCCAGAATAGAACGTGTCATATATGAACTGTTCCCATTTGTGTATAATACTGTTGATTTTGGCATATCCTCTCTCATTGATGGCCTTGATCAAACCATACGACTCATCGGAAAGGTTACCCCGTTTTGTTTTAATCCCGACCTCTTTAAGAATCTCACCGATTTCCTTTTCTTTCTTTTTCTCCTCATTGATAATCTTGGTGCGACTACCAACCATCGCCCGACCATAAGCGGCACGGAACTGGGTCTGCACTGTCTTTAGTTGTCCCATAAGAGGTTGTATTAAAGCAAGGTTATCAGTGGATTGTTCGATCTGTTTTGTGTCGGGGTTGACTACCAAACGACTGAATATGTCGTTGTATACCGCCTGAGATGATTTTTCGGCCGTAGTGACTGCATCGGCGACAGCCCCCTCCAATTCGGCAAACAAGTAGTTTCCCGCCTTGTAGGAGGCATCAGTCACCTCAATTAATTCCTTACCGGCCTCAAACTCATCCATTATGCTGTCCCTACCAAATTACTCTTATCGGCAGTATCGTCGATATTATAACTGAATTGATCTTTCGTGAATTCTTTCTTATACGCTTGATTGGCCTCAAGTTTCTTTTTCGCCTCCTCAGTAGACATATCAGGGTACTTGCGAATTATAAGGTCAATCGGGGTTATCACATCATACCTGAGTTCGAACTCATCCTGAACGACCTGTTCGTTCGGTGAGTGTTCGGGTACGGTTGACGAGAATTTGACATCGATACCAATGTCAACGACGCTTTTGGGCGGGGTCTTTTTGTTGTGAACATCATTAATAGACAGGGTCTTGAAAACCATGTTCCGATAAGACGGTCCATAACTCAATCTCCTGCGATTCCATATTTCCTCGATGGGGATCCGTTTCACCCTCAGAGCGTAACCAGACTGATACGGTGCGCCCGAACCTGTTGCCGATGATAGAACCTCTGCCGGCACCCTCGATACATCCTGCAGTTCTTTCTTGAGTTGTTCAAGGACACCCTTGACCTCTGCGATCTTGGGCTGGGGGGTAATGTACTCTGCTTTGGCATCATCGGTTTGTTCAAGTTTGATAAAACGGGTAGGGGCGATATCGAGTTTAATCTCTCCCTCTGAGGTGACAATAAGAACCGAAAACGACTGCATGACAGAGGTCCTCATCAACGATGTCCAGAGATTGTTATATTCCTCATTGAGATGAACGATACCATGAACATTAGTCATACCGAAAAAGGAATTGTCATCCTCCTCGGGTACGTACTTGACCGCGGGGATGAAACCGTATGGGTTCACACCCTCGTCAACAACTTTCATTTCTTGCAAGTGGGGATGGTAAAGATAGATAGCCCACTTGTCTTTGTCCCAAACCTCAATCCTTTTAAGATAGCGCTCTGACGGTCTGGGGTTGCCTGTATCAAACAGGTACGCCAGAATCAATGTGCCGACCTCTTTGGGATTATTGGGATCTGGTAAAAAGTGAACGTATTCTCCACGCACGTCCTCAAAGTAAACACTCTTGGTGGCTTCGTTGAACCGTATCATCACGACACAAGTTCCACTGACCTCCGCAATTCTTTGAACTTTGGTCATGAATGGTAATACTTTAAAGAAGGAAATAGGGTCAGCGATGTCACGCCAAATTTCCGAATAGGTCGGGTCGTCAATGGCAACCGCTACGGGTTTGGCGAATACGCCTCCGACGTACTCATCGATGATCGTCTTGGTATAGTTGATGGTAATCTTATCTTTATCCTCGTAGTCCTGAGCGTCCTCGCCCCGGTAATGTTTGATATACTGTGCTTGATTACCGTAATAAAAATCCCAAGCTTTACCAATTTTCGCTAATTCCGCTCTTCGCTCCTGCGTTATCATGCTGGCAAATGATTCTGACGATACCTGTCCAGCAAGATCCTCAAACAACATTATTTGTGACATAGGTTAAACTCCTTTAGTAACCTGTTGCTATGGCTTTACTGAGCGCTTCCTCAAGGGCCACTCTAAAAGCGATTACCGGGAATTCACTTCCCGTCTTATCGAAGACTCCTGTCCTCACTCCACCTCTGGTCTTATATTTAGCCTTTCTCAAGGCACTAATAAGTAAGGGACATTCGGGTTCATTTATAAGCAATTTTATATCATCTCCCTCGGCGTATCTCAATAATTTTTTTACGATTTCAAAATTGTAGCGATCAAGACGTTTTCGACATCTCAACGACAACCCCAGTTTTCGGTACTCTTTAAAAGGCGAGGTCGCCGATACGTCTGATTTGATACGTGCCTCAGGATCCCCAGCAATTACTACCTCACCGCTTGAGAACATCATGGTTTTGGACTTAATAGCATTGACCCGCGTCTCTGCCGTACTTGAATAGTTGAT
>Ga0190293_1000402_pt1 | contig 15379 bp, 19 predicted proteins | sample 48693001_MG_FD_161671 | JGI IMG/M metagenome (GOLD analysis project Ga0190293, IMG submission 161671) | Hydrothermal vent microbial mat bacterial communities from Southern Trench, Guaymas Basin, Mexico - 4869-30-0-1_MG | ecosystem: Environmental > Aquatic > Marine > Hydrothermal vents >... | reverse complement strand
ATACAAAGACATAATTAGACAACTAAAAAAAGAACTGAAAAGTAAAAGATGATACAAATTTGCTGCTTATGTGGAGAGCAATTTGACGGCTATGGAAATAATCCAGCACCGTTAAAAGACGGCGTGTGTTGCGATGAATGTAATGCAAAAAAAGTAATTCCTGCAAGATTACGAGGACGTAACAAGAATGGATAGACAATTCACACTTCAACAAAGAAGAGGTAACGGATACCTTAACCGGAACCGACGACAAGAACGAAAAAATGAGAGAGGTGGCTGTCCCGCACTGACAGTCTTTAATATTCTAGGGGGTGGCTCTAAGATTAGAGCAAAAAGAGGTGGACGTCTGCACCAGCGTTCACTTTTAGTCAAAAATAAATTCAAGACTGTATCAGACGTCTGGGCAGAACATCTTTTTAAAATCGTCGATGATGAACAAAAAAGAAAGCTACGTCAAGTTACTTTTGACATTCCAGTTTACAAGAAGATAAATCCAAAGCGTGCCATTGCGATAGCTGCTGTCGTAATTAACACTCCGTTACCTACTATGAGTGCAGTTTCGAACATTTGGTTATACAAAAAGATAATGAAGTTTAATACAGACAAGTTTAACAGAAAATACAGATTGCTAAAAGTGAGGTTACGATTATGACTAAATATGCATTTACTTGCTATCCTTCAGTAGACAACTTCTCAGGTGAAGTCGAAGCAGACACAAAAGAAGAAGCTTTAGCTGAAGCACAAGAACAATCAAATAACAATTATGGATTCGTCGTTTTAGACTCAGATTTAACGGAGGTTGTTGAATAAGATGGTAACAATCAAATCAAAAGAACAAATCGGACAAGATAGATTTTGCAAGTATCTTGAACGAAAACGAATTTTAGAAGACAGATTAGCCGAACAATTTAAAAGAGATTTTGACTTAGATGAGGCACGATGCTAAAAGACCAATTTTTTGGTCTTCTGGAAGACTTCTAGTAAACAATTGTTAGGTTAGTTAATGGTTTATATAGCAATAGATTGAGTCGAACAACCTTCTTTGCCTCATGAGGGCAATGTCTTACCGTTAGACGATATTGCTATGAAAACGAACAAAAAAAAAATTAAATCTTTACTTTACCGATTTATTCAACTAAGAAATCGTAATCGTATGTAGCAACGTACTTAGCTTCAGAATTGCTATCTACAACACCAGTCTTAAATGTACCATCAGATTCTACAAAAGCTTGCGCAATATAGAATGATGTGTAGAAAGCTCCAGCTGGAACATTTCCAGTTGTTGCTTGAACATTAAGATTGTAAGATTTCTTAACAGCTCCTTCAACTGCAGGTATCTCGAAAGCTACTCTGTAATTGTTAGAACCAGACACTGTCAAACCAGATGGTACACTAGCTAATTTAGTCAAAGAAAGACCAGTATTAGCATCAGTTAAAGTCATAGACGAAATGTTAGCTTCTGAGCTAAATTCAAAAACTACGACTCGAGTTCCAGTTGTTTTCTTATCTACACCTGTGATGTCTATAGCAAAATTCTTAGAACCTCCAGCAGCAAAAGCAGACTCATTAACAGCACCACCAGCTGCATTATCAGTAAGCTGAGCAAGGCCAGCATCATTCTTGATAACAACAGTAGGAGCAGTAGCAGCAGCTGAAATAGTAGTTAACACTGGGTTAGCACCACAAACAACTGTAATTTCTTCTTGAATCTCATCGATATAATTAGAAGCATTTGTCTTAATAACTACTTTGTCGCCTTTTCGGATGCCAGCGGAGCTAGTAGAATAAACACCATTAATTGTAAACTCAGAACCAACTGTAACAGCAGTTCCGGCTTGAAGAGCGTCGTTAGCAGTTACGGTAATTGTTGGATTTACATTACAACCTGTGTCTGGTAAAGGTACTCCTGTTTCAGGATTTACATCAGACGATGTAGTGCCTCCAATTTGTGTGTTAGTTACGGCAACGTAACCAATTGACAACAAACCAAAAATCAAAACTGTTAACAAAATCGGTAAAACCTTATTAGTTTTACCTGTTTTCTGTCTCATTAATAAAAAACCCCCTTACAGCAGTCCTCGGCCAAAAGTCGTCGGGCTGTCAACGGATTATAAGTATGTATCATAATAATTATTAATCTTACGTGTTTATAAATGGTTTTTTAATTATAATAATTATTATACTGCAATGATACAATTTATAAACTTTGAATATTAATTATTATTATGGTACTTACCAACGACGGGTTATTTAAGATGCTTAGAAAGATATATATTTTATCAAACAATTCAAGAATTTCGCAACAGACTTTAGCAATTGAGTTAAATATGTCTGTCAGAGACCCTAGACTACGAGAAATTTTGACAGTAATGCGTGAAAATCATTTAATTATAGAACACGATGGTCTTAATCAAAGAAAGCTAATTGAAGTAAAATTTAAAAAACTAGAGGATTATATACGTAAATACTCACAAGACTTTGCAGAATGGGGCAAGTTTATCGAAATATCTAAACCATATTCGTTCAGCTATTAAACTATGGTACTTGCTGCTTTAAGTTTTGCTAACAAAATGTTTTTTATTGTCGTCGCAGTCTTTGTTGTTGTAAATGCAATTTTAGTTGGAATTGAAGAAAGAAACATGATGATGGGCGTTGCAGACATTGGCAACAAGATGATTTATTCTACGCAGCAATTGTCAGATGCGTCTAATGAAATTTACGAAGCAGGGCAAATAGTCAATCCTAGTAACAGCTTTTTTTCTTTAATTACGACATATTGGAATTTAATTTCAAGTTTTTTGTCTGTGCTGTTGTGGATTAGAATTGTAGCTTTTTTAGTCGATTCGACGCTTAAGTTACCTGCTGCGTTTAATATGCTTGTAGGATTGATAATGTTTGTGTTAATTCAAATTATAGTTTTGTTGCTATTCGCTGAAGGAGACAGATTTACAATTGCAATGAAGCCAATATTATGTCTATTTCATTTTATCAGAATTATTCCTATTATTATAGAACCTTTCAGGAAGCTTACGTAATACAATGTCTTCGTAAAAATCAAATATGTCTTCTGGATAATAACCGCCAGAATCGGTAGGGGTCATTAGAATTTCTTAAGACCTATATAACTCAAAACAAATAAGCCGGTAACTCCTATTAATATCATTGTGATGTTTTTTAATTCTGGCAGCAAAGCAATAAGCCCTCTGATTGCTAGCCAACCAAAAACAGCTGACAAAGCAAAAATTGCTGTCTGAAACGTAGTATTTTTAGCCTTTTTTATTTTTCTTCTATTCTTTCGTTTCATTTAAATTTCCTCTTGGCAGCAGCCCAAAGCTTTTTCATAAGAATAGACTTTTGCGAGTTGGACATTCTAGGATATGCTTGTCGTATCTTTCCGAATTCGGCATAAACGTAATCTCTTCGTTTTTCGAATTTTGTTTTCATATAATAAGTAATATTAATAGGTTTATAAATATTATTAATATCTAATAGTTGTTTACCAGATGTATTCCAGTAAACAACTATAAAAAAGAAGTAAAAAATTTAGATAAAATTTATCTTTTTCGTTTAGCTGGTCGTCTCTTAGCTTTTTTTGCTGCTCGAGCTTTCTTTAAATTCTTAATTCTTGCAGCTTTAATCTGAGCTTTAGTTTTCTTCTTTACCATTTGATTTTCTTAATCAAAACGTAGACAGTCGACAAGCCAAATGCAGACATAACACCGTTTACAATTAGAGGAGAACTAAACAATGATGTTACTACATTAAATCCTGCAATTCCGAAAAGTTGAGGCAAACCTGTTGTTAACCAAGTCAAACCACCAATTCCCATCAAAGACAAAGCAACTAAATCTATAACTGAGTTTTGTTTTTTCATATAGCACCTCCCTTGTAGTTAATAGCAAATTCCATAATAATATAGATACTTTATAGTATTTAAATATTATTAATATTTAAAAGTTAACTAAAAAAGCTAATAAAAAAATCTTTTATTACTTGAACTGAATTAGGCGAATAACAAATCCACAAGACGACAACGCCAGTTAATATCGCGTATGCAAACCACATACCAAAGAACTTCATCATGTTGCTTTTTTCTTTGTCTAAGACGAACATTCCGACACCAATAAATGCAAATAACGAAAAAATCCAAAGAATCAAAACCGACGGGACGGCAGTATACGTATGAATAATTGAAAGAGTTTGCTCATACGTATGCATCGGGTCAATTGCTAGCGTGTTATTCATAATATATAAAATAATCGATAGTTTATAAATATTATTAAAAAGTAAAAAAGGTTTAACCAGAGGCCTCTATTGATTAGCTAGATGTCATCTGGTTATAGCGTTAGAGGCATAATTAACATTTTTTAAACATCGTCCTATCATCGAATTCTGCTGTTTTGCCTTCGTTCCACTGTGCAGTTGGCCTTAAATAGCCACAAACTCGACTCCAAATTTCGCATTTAGTTCTTTTCATTTTTTAGTCCTCCTTTCAGTAGCTTATGAGCAAAATGCGTTATAGACGAACCTAATCCTAGTAGACCTAAGCTTAATTCAACAGTACCGAAACAAGATGTTCCTATCGCATTATAAAATATATAAGTAAAGATAGAAACATTAAAAAGATGTAACAGCCACTCAACTATCTTATCGTCCATATTTACTTAAACAAAGAATAAGCAATTATAAATATACCGATGCTTGCCATTGCGACTGAAGCGTATTGCAAAATAGAAATAATTAGCTTTTTGGTTTTTTTCTTCATCTTTTAATCCTTCTTTTAGTTAAATCATTTTTAAAAATAATCATTCCGCCAAGAATAGATATCAAAATGACTGCGCCGAATATAGTGTAGATAACCCAACCATCTGTTTCACAAGTTTCATATGCAGTTACTTCTGGTTGTCCAAGACCAAAGTAATTATACCAACTTCTAGATACTTCGTTTTTTACAACAACATGTTGTCCAAAGCCACATGTCTTATTTGTATCATATAAAGCATTGTTAGTTTCGCATTTATTAGTTATTGGATTTCTGTATGGAGTGTCACCTGAGCAAATTGCTATCTTTCTACAGTTGTCTTTTTTAAGATTGCCGTTTGAACATTTATAGTCGCATTCAGTTCCATCTGGCTGGACGACATATCCTTCTGGCATATCAAACATCGAACAATCACGTTCTTCGATGTCTTCAATTATTTTAGTGCCGCCGACGCATTTTAAATTTCTACTTGGCACACAAATTATTTTGTTATCATATTTTTCGTTTAGCGAATTAGCATATTTTATTCCATCGTTGCTCGTAACAATTGGATAGTACGAGCCAATTCCTGTAATATAAATCTTTTTGCCATTATAGTTTACAACGTCTAACGGTGCAATTCTTTGTTCGTAACCATCAATCCAGTAAATTGCTTTATCGTCTGGGTCCATTTTGAATGGCTTTGTAGAAACACCTGAGATGTAATCAATTCCTGCAATTTTATTATAGTTGTCATATAAATTACAATTCTTTTCAAAGATAACTTTTCCTGTACCACTATAAATTATTAATCCATATTTTGTGGCCCTGTAGTTAACTGTAGGATGTCCCCAATCATTTTCATTTATACAAAGTTTTTTTCCAAATGGAACATGAACGTCGTTATTTTTAGCTATTGAGTCTGAACCTGCCCATGACCAAAAGCCAATATTATCGCAATCAAAACGTGGCTCGTGAATTTGAACTTTAATTGGATGCGTTGCTTTAGACGTATAGTCACAGCCATCAAAGACGTCCATTGGAATAGCATTTGGTCCATCATTTGAATATCCACATGTTGACGAAGACACATCATCGACTGTAAATGAACCTTGTGTCTGTTTACCTGTAACACCGCAGCCAATTGTTATATAATTAGGCAAATAATAAGCATTAGCTGAAAAGTCATATTGTTGCTGAATTACTCCAGTCGACGCTAGTACAATTAAAACTAGTCCAATACCAGCAAATATTAAAACTATCTTACCAGACGTCTTGTCAAATCCTTGTTTAAGACCATAAACTAATGATAAAATTAACATTGCAGAACCTAAAATAATGAACTTATATTCTATGACTTTAGTAACTAATAACGCCGTTGCAACGACAAGTATTAAAATAACAACAATACCTGGTATTGTAAATAATGCTGGTAAAAATCCTCGTTTGTTCTTCATTTTTTCTTTTTACCTTGTTTTAAATATATTATAGCTAATCCAACAATGATTACTAGAATGCTTCCTAGAACTACTAGCAAACCATTCTTTTGTATAAATGTTCGTTCATCTATAGCTGGGTCATCTGTATCTGGGTCGTCTATAGCTGGGTCATCTGTATCTGGGTCGTCTATAGCTGGGTCGTCTGTAGCTGGGTCTTCTATAACTTGACATTCTAAACCGCTATCTACTAGAATGTCATCTACGCATTGTTTCAAAACAATCGATGAGCCATCTTCGCATTCAATCATCAAATCTGCGTTGCATTCTGGGTCTACGTCTTCTGGTATTTCTTCTGGTATTTCTTTTGCCACGCATTCAAAACCATCATTGTCGGTCATAGACTGAGTAGTGCCTTTAATAACATAACCATCGTTGCATTGTGTCATAATGTTGTCGTAAGTATCGTATCTACAATTGCTAACTACACGATACACTGTTTGATATAATACTTTACCATTAGCTATATTAGTCTTTGTTTTCCACGGGTCTTTATATGATGATTTATCGCAACGTTCTTCTTCTTTGACTGTTAGCTTATTAGAACCAATGTTTTTTATTGTGTTGCATTCTCCTGTTGTATATGCATAACAATATTTAAAATATGAATTTAAGGTATATGTCCCAGTCTTAGTTGGTCTAAATGATAAACAATAGACTTTTCCAGCATTTGCTTTGGCATATCTTGTAAAATCAATTGTAGAAAAAGTATTGCCATTTAACGAAGGTTTTACTTCGATTTTTGACCAGATATAGTTTGATGATGTTACTGGCATTCCTTCACAGATAGTAACCCTATCTCCGACTAAAGCATTAGTCTTCTTAAAATAAGCTTGTTCTACAGTACCACCGCTAGTCAGCTTTACTAGACCTAATTCTCCGTCGTAAAAAAACTGTTGATTAGAAGATATTGTCATTACATAACCTAACGTTATTAACGTAAAAATTGCCAGAATAGCAAAAATTGCTGTTTTTTTCATATAATAGTATATATTTTGTAGTTTATAAATATTATTAATATTTATAACATCAAATCAAATATATCAACGCTAAGGCAGCTAATATTGATAGTAAAAACGTAATAAATTTACTTGCCACGAATCTGTCTTTTAGCAGCTTATACGAAGCTATCTGTATAAATAAATAGCTGATAACAAATAGTATAAGATATGGCAAAGTAAAGTCGTCTGTAAATTTTTTGTTAGACACCAACTTTACGCCAAGAATTAATACTGGATTTTTAGTAAATGAAGCTTTTATTGTTATTAAATCATCTAATCCCTGTTCGTCTGTTGCAATGATATTAAAAATATATTCTGAATCTGTTAGCTCAGTTGACGGTGTAATAAATACTTTTGTTATTTTCAAGATGTCTTTACCAGTAGGCAATGTAAATGACTCTTCGCTAAACTCAATATAAGAACATAATTTGCCTTTAACATCTTCACACGATGTTGTTATATCTTGCGTCGATTCAGCTAAATTTTCAAAGTACAATAACTTTGTTCTTGTTTCGCCTTTTATTAATATCACTTCGTATGAATCTGTTCCAACATCTGTTGTCAAGTCCCATTCGACATTTCCGTCGATATTTACGACGACTGTGCTGCCTCCTCCGCCACCTCCACCTACGTCATCGTCGTCGCCCGAAGTATCTATTGTAAATGACTTATTACTTATACCTAGCAAATTTACTGAATCGGTACACCAAGCTGTAATGTAATAATCACCATCTAAAGCCAAAGTGTCTTCTTCAGTAAAATTTATTACATTTATCACGGTATCTGACCTAGCAATTATTTCACCAATAGTGATGTTATAATAACAACTTGATGCAGGCGTTATATCTGAATAATTAAGTTCAATTGTTATCGTTTTATTAGTCACAAATGACGCTGGTTGATTAATTGATACTATTGGCTCTGACACGTCAACATGAAACGTTTTGTTATTTGAATGACCAATGTTATTTAAGGTAGTATTACAACTGATACCCCATTTGTAAAAACCTTCAGAAAGATTTTTGTTAAAAGTATTTACTTGTTGATTTTCTATTGTATCATCACTGTCGTTTAATAACCAGCTTCCTGTAAAATTTGAATATAACAAGCAAGTGTCTAAGTCTTCAGACAAGCGCGTCGGTGTATAATTAAGCTGAATATTCTGTGTAAAGTTAAGATACACATCAGCTGGATAGTTTATGTTAATGGCTGGTTTATCTAACATCGATGTTATCGTATAATTTTGCTCAGCAAAACTACATTGACCAGTATCAACGCAGCTGTAGCAATTCCACTTGAATACATCAACGTCAGTAAACGTCCAATTAAAAATGGTTGAATTAGCTGAACCAGTAGCATTATTAACAACCGAATTATTTAAATATCCAGTAGAATTCCAAAGATAAAATGTTATATTTGTAATATCAACATTATCGACGGCAGTATTAACCGAACAGTTAAACAATCTATTCGACGCAGTTTGCGTATCATTTTCTGGGCTAACAAGTTCAATGTCTATCGTATAGTATGAAAACGTTCTTGTTTCAGACGAATTAGTATTAGACGCTTTATCTGTTACTGTTGAATTATAATAATAGTTATCATGTAAAGGTAGCAAAAATTGCAATGTATCGTTAGTTGCATTCGTTTCAAGCTGATTTACTGTTGTATTAATTAGTGCATTCGATGAGTTGTATAAATAATATGTTATGTTATCTAAATTAGTATCCAATACATCAACGACAATATTAACTATATTAGTCGTAGATTTGACGTCATCAGCCACTGACGTTGTTGCAAAATCTATGTTAGGATTAACAGTATCTATCGTCATAGTATAATTATCTGTTACGTCAGTAATATCTGCTTCGTTAAATACATCAAAAAACCAAAAATATATACCATCTGACAATGATGTAATATAAACGCCCAGTTCATTAAATGTACCAGATAAACTAGTTGTTGTTTGGTTAATAAGCATCAAAGTTGAATTATACAAATAAAACGTTGAATTAGTCAAGTTGCTTTCATCTGATGTCGCCGATGCTGTAAAATTTACGTCTATTACGTTAACAAATGTGTTATTTTGTAATATATGCTGTACTTCCACTTCCATCGTTTTATTATATAACACAGATAAACTAGACCAATTAATTAATCCAGCAGAATTACCGCCAAATAGCCACGGAATCGAACATGTATTACTAGTCAAAAAACAGCCTGTGCAATTACAGCTTCCGTTATTTATCGCAATGTTAATCGAAGCAGATAAATTTTCGGTAATTTCAGACGTTGAATAATTGCCAACAAATGGGTACATGACGACTTTATCGTTGCTATCTGATACTAAATACAGCTTGTTATCAAAAATTGATATACCCAATGAGCTTCCAACACCAGAAACTTGACTTGACGTATCATAAGAGTAATTCGTATACGTTCCATTTTTATAATATTTGTATATTTCATCATCGGACTCGTCGCTTATCCATAAAAAATCATCATCAACGGCTAAACCATTTGCATCATCATTTCCGGAACTAGATATGCTAATATTTTCGTCGGCATACGAGCCATTTGTATAATATTTATACACATTAGACGAGCCATCAGTAATCCAAAAAAATTCTCCGTCGCTATCTATACCAGACGGCGTTGTTGTTTGTTCTGACGTATCAAATGAGTACTCCGTATACGTTCCGTTTATGTAATATTTATATATTTCTGCATCAGACCAGTCAGTTATCCAAAAATAATTATCATAGATAGTCAATCCATTCGCATTAGTATTACCACTACCGCCAATCGAAAAATTATAGTCAGCATAGCTGTTATTATTTGAATAATACTTATATACCTTGTTGTATGTACCAGTAGCCACCCAAAAAAAATCCTCAGAAGCAACAACGCCATGCCAACCTAATGTAACTATATCAGACAAATACACAACTTCATTGTCATACGTCAATCCGCCTTTATGCGACCATTCATACGTGCCATCTGGTGTACCAATTTCTAAATATGGAAATGCAACCGGATTAGTCGCATTTCCTGTTAAGTTTACTGTTGCATTAATAACATTAGAATACTTAAAAATTTCTAAATATCTAGTTGTATTTCCTGCACTAGTGAAATTTATCGTTTCTGATGTCGTACCATTCAGTTCATCTAGTTCTAAACCAGAAGCAAATGTCGATAGACAAAAGACAAATGCAAACAATAGCAAATGTATACTTTTTACTGAAACCATGGCACGCCCCAATAAAATAAATTTAAAATAATTAACGCTGATAAATATGCTAAACCAAGACTTATTCTATCATAAATATCATGACCAATCCAATCTTGTAGTATTTCATTCATTTTATATGTCCTGTCATGATAATATTAATATTCTAATATTTATAAACGTTTCATTTTTTCTTTGCTGCGACAAAAACAACAAGTAATAGTATCACTGTACCAATGCCGATAAATATCCAAGTATAGTCTGCTGGTTCGTCAAAGCAATACCAATCACAAACTGGATATCCTTGTAAAATACATTTTTCTGAAGGTCTATTAGATATTTCTTCGCATTGTTCTATCTTTGGCACATCACGTTCTAAAATAGTCATGTCGAACGATTTAACATCTTTCTTATCCGGCGAATTTACTGAATAAGTTTCGATATTACAAATGTAGTCGCCGGCTGTTGAAGCAAACGGCAATAGTACTTTTTTAGTCTCACCAGCCAAGATAGTCTCACGATGACTTCCTAATCCTAACGGTGTTGAACATTTGACTGATACATCAAACGAATCTACTTCTTTACCGATGTTTTTTATGTCTACCCCAATAAAGCTAGATTCACCGTCATAAATTTTCGGTGCTAATTCTATGTCACCTATCTGTGGCGCCCCATTAACTAAAACAATGCCAACCCAACTAGCTTTTAATATTAACTGTATTTCTGGATAGATTAAATCTTTTTCTGGCGTACAAGAATAAATTAAGTTGTTTAACTCACAATTAGTCGTTTTGTCTTGCGTGCTTAGTCTATTCCAATCTGCATTAAGACTAGACATCTTTGCATTTAATACGTCTTTTCCAATTCCAGGGTCTTGTCTTTCAACGTTATAATAGTTATTATCAAAGTTAGATAGTTCGAATAAATTATCTTGATAACGTTGATAATTATTTCTGTCAACTGTTCTGAATTGACCACTAGCAAAGTCTTTAACTAATATATCATCAATCGCTGGCTGTCCACAAAATTCTTGTGCGACTAAACTACCAACGAATTTAATTCGACCGATGTCATTCAAAAAGTTTGTTGTTTGTTTTTCGTTAAGCGTAGTAACGGCTTTTTCTCCGTCCTCATTAGTCACTATTACTTCAACTGTAAAGCTTGGCGAAGGTGTTGTTCCTATCTTATATCCTTCCATTGTTGGTAATCCAGCAATATGCGTAACTTCCCAATGGTCCCCATCAAAGCCAGCTGCGATTTCTCTAGGCATCATGTAGCACCATTCGCTAGCTTCTTGACCTAAATCTGGTCGTTGCGGTGCAGCAACTAAATTAACTAAATCGTCACAATTTCCTCCAGATATAGGATTTCCTGGAGATGCTAAGTCTGAACCGGTTGGCGCAAAAGTTTTGCCACAATATTCAGGCGCATGAACTTTACCACCCCACCAAACCCTTGAAGCCTGGCCCCATTCGCCTTTGCATGCTTGCTTAACAGTATTCAAATCTATCTTATCATAAGGACAACTATTTCTGCCGACTTCTGCTGTAGAACTACCGCATCTAGTCGTTGCCAAAGAATGCCTGACTGTAGCTTGATAGACTTTATAAATTGGTTCGTTTTGCGCTGTGATTTGATAGTTACATTTTACATCTTTTAAATTAAATTCGATGTCGATATTTCCTGCCGGAACTTGTTCTATGCCATATTGTCTAATCATCTCCGGTGTTATCGTTGCTTTCATAGATTCACCGCCTCTGTTAATTATAGCATCAATCAAAAAAGCATCGTCTCCCTGTAAATCTGAAGAACTTGAAATAAAGTCTGCACGGCTAATACTGAGAATCGTTCCGCCAGAAAATGCGTCTTGTTTGATGATGCCAACAGTAACTAAAGCTACTATAACAAGTAAAATAATAAAAATAACAGATTTTTTCATATAATATTATATACTTAATGGTTTATAAATATTATTAATATTTATAAAAGACCTTCAATGTAGCCTATTAAACCATTAACTAACCAGTTAATTGTTTACCAGAAGTCTCCCAGAAGACCAACTAGATTGACTTTATTCAATTCCAGCAATTATCTCGTCTTTTGTTAGTCGTCGCTCGTCTCCAAGCAATCCAAACATTTTTTGTTTCTTTACTTGGCCGTAATACCACATGTACCCAATAATAACAGTTATAATCATTGCCGCAAAATAAATTTTAATTGAATCTGCTGCGAAATATCTAGCCAAATCGAATAGGACGTTATTTACAAAATGCATATTTAAGAATGGAATAAAATTTCCAATACTAATAGTAATGAATGAGCCGACAGTCCAAAAAATTCCTACAATCATTAAATTCAATTCTTGTCCTACGTATCTAAGTAAATGATTTGCAACGCCATATATACCTATTAAAATACTTAAAGCAAAAGCAAAGCCGACAATATCAGAAGATGAAGTATTGTATTTCCTGGCAATAAATTGCAAGCCAAAAAATGCTAAAGCTAGTAACGCAATAGCATCTAAATTTTCAGCTATTGGCACCAAAGCAGAACTAAAAACTATAGAGTCAATAACAGTAAATTGCTGTTTTAACACCCCGACACCAGTAAACTGTGTTTGTTTTAACGAAAAAGAAATTAATCCTAATATGCTAAAAACTACTAAAGAAAGCCAATATAACTGCATAGATGAAAAACGTTTCCAAAATTTAAAACTAGGATATTCTCCAGTATTAGACATAAAAATCGAATTGCCATATTTATCATCGTCTTTAGTTATAATGAATTGTAATATTGCCAAGATTGCCAAGATGACTACAGCAGCCATACCAAAGCCTACATAAGTATTGTATTGTGAAAGAACTTCAGTTACATCAAATCCTTCCCTAGACAAGCCGATGACTTTCGGAATAATATACATAACAGCAGATAATATTGCCAACATAGCAAAATTCTTAAATAACAATCTAACATCCTTTTTCATTTTATAAATAAATTAACACTACAATTATCAAAATGATAATAAGAACAAACGAAAAATAAATCATAAGTTTGTTGTCTTCTACTATGTCTTTAACTGCTGATGGGGCTATCATCGTGACATTCGTTTCATTTAGTTCTGCTGTGATGTTTTCTGTTACTGGTGGAACGTACGACCAAGAACCTCCACCGCCGCCACCGCCAAGGTCAACGTTGTTATAAGCAATTTCTAAAATATTTGACGAAACTTTAATTTGCTGTGTAGATGTAAACAGCTGATTATCTGTACAAGTAAAATTAGTAATTTGATGTCTAATTGTCATATTAGGCGTATAGTAAACTTGATAAACATCGCAATGACCAACAGATGAAACAATATCGGCTATGATTAATTCTGATAACTCCGTTTTGATATATTTAACTGTATCTATCGAATTGACAAATGAGATAGGACTGGTTGTTCTTGGGAAGCTTTCTGAGACATTAAAATGATTAAGTATATATATACTGTCACCTGCGTCTATCGTTATGTTAAAGAAATTTCCAGTATTTTCTGAAATCGTTGAATTAAGATAAATTGACAAAGTACTTGGACTATATAGTAATGCATTTGTAATGTTATATAACGAAATATTTTCGGCTGTTGCACCAGTATTGTTAAATATTAACGTATTGTCAATCGAAGAATTTTCTAATAGCAAAGATGTTCTATTCCACAAAATATCTTCAAAACTGCCATTAAGGCTGCCAGAAACGCTTAAATCTAGAGTAAAGGACGAACTAAGCATCAAAGGGGAATAGAAGCTGTAATCACTTGACGAAGCTGAAAATAATCTAACATCTGGCAAGAAATTTGTGTGACTAGCTGAAATTTCGAATTCTTCTGAAACATTTTGATAATCTGTATAGTTCCAATTAGCTCGACCTTTAACATAGAGTTCTTCTACTTCGTCTGCTGACAGCGTTCTGTTAAATATCATTATTTCATCCAATGAACCTCTCCAAGGCAATACAGTCGAAGCAGAATAACTTTTTTTGCCTATTGTTACAGCTGCATTATTAGACAAATCATTGTTATCATTCGCAGACATATCGTCACTATCTGCTAATGCTCCGTCGATATAAGCTTTTTGACTAGCATCTCTATCTAATACAACAACAAAATGATGCCATTTACCATCATCATAGGCCGTAACCGTCGAAGAAGTTGTAGTTGTCGTGGCATAATATGTTTTAGCCCAAAATTTACCTGTATTTTCTAATCCTATCGCTATTCCCCTAAGAGGTGCGCCATATACCCTTTTATCGTAAATTGTTCTAACTGACGTCCCTGTTGAATCATTTGTCTTAAACCAACCTGAGTAAGACATGTCTTGATTAGCATATAAATCAATACTATTAATGTCAGATACAATAATATAATCATTCTCCCCGTCGAACTCATAACTACCATTATAAACTCCTGTCCCATTTGACACACCGCCATATAACGTTCCATCATTACCCAATCCAGAAATATCTGACGTATTACCATTAAAGTTCCAATATCCTACTAAGCTATTATCTGACACATTATAACCATCGTCTACCCCCCATCTGCCAATCCTAGCATCTATTGTGGTATTGAACTCTGTCTTTGTAGTCATATTTAAGAGTAATCTATCATTTTTTGTATTGTTAGTCCTTACTTGTTTTAATATAGCATTTCCACTAGATTTATATCTTTGACTTTGATTATTATAAATCGCTGTGATTTGTGTTGAATTTAAAGCTGTATTAAATATCATAACTTCGTCTATTGAGCCATTAAAATCAGAACTACCTGTTGTTAATCCACCGATTAAATAATCTTGTCCATATTCAATAACAGGCCCAACTCCTTGGGTTTGTGTGGCATACGTCCCCTCTACCCCATCTAGATATATTTTCAAAT
>Ga0190293_1000401_pt1 | contig 15391 bp, 14 predicted proteins | sample 48693001_MG_FD_161671 | JGI IMG/M metagenome (GOLD analysis project Ga0190293, IMG submission 161671) | Hydrothermal vent microbial mat bacterial communities from Southern Trench, Guaymas Basin, Mexico - 4869-30-0-1_MG | ecosystem: Environmental > Aquatic > Marine > Hydrothermal vents >... | reverse complement strand
CCACACCGTTACCTGCAAGCTGGAGAAACAGATTAAACTAAGTAATTTGAATGGAGAAAAGAATTTATATAAAAGACTGGTTAGAATTAAAACCATACGAAAAACAAACAGTAACTGACAGTTATTATCTCAAAATCTGTAATGATGTTAAAAAAGTTATTACAAGGAATAAACAGTCCTTTGTCTTACAAATGTATTTAAATAAAAAAGACATTGACATTTTATCTTGCTTTTTAACCTCCTATTTCGAAGATGTAATATCAGAAACCAATATTTGGAATTCTTTTGTCAAAACACATAAGCGATTATATAAGAAACAACTTCCGTTTTACATTTTAGATAAATATTACGAAGAAGAAATAAATCCTCAGGATATAAGCTTTTTGATTTGGTACTTTCTTAACACGATGCAAGAAGAAAAATTTATTGCACCTTTTAACGATTTTATTGTTGAAACAGCAGAAAAAGTAATGGAAGTATTCGATAAAGCCTGGGATTATGCCCCAGAGAACGAGTACCTAAAATCATTCTATCAGATAGATGAAAATGAAGAAGACTTTTATGTTGCCCGTAATCTGATTGACACAATTTTATTTAAAACTTATCTATTTTATCCTGATACTTTACTGAAATTTAGAGAACAGGAACTTGAAATAATAGAAGACAGTAGGGATGATGAGAATATAATGATGTTCTTAAACGAAAACAGGGATAGTACCCTGCATAAAATTCACACTCGATTACTAAGCTTAAAGGGTAAAGAATGGGCATCTGAAATATTAGGGAATAACCATCGACTTAGTAAAGATTGTTTAAGTATTTCACCAAGAATAAGGGGGTTTTTCTTGTACAAAGGGCAAGACGGTAATAATATCTTTATTGAGCATATTGCGTCAGGAAAAAAATTTGATTTAACAAAGAAATCTTTTGACCATTCGGATACTTTGAAAGAAGTAGATACAATCTTGTTTATGGGTATTGCTCAATGGAAAGATGAATGGTGGTTTTCTGGAGTATTTTTTCAGCAACCATTTAATCCTGATTTAATATTGGACGAAAAGAATTCATTAGAAAGTAGAATGGCAGTTAACTTTTTAGACCATCAAAAAAAAGAAACTAATGAAATGCTTAAAATGCAATTGTCTGCTTTTATAGATTATAATAATGGTTCACAAATAGCCTTTCTACCATCAGAAAAAATTGAAGAGTTTTACAAAGGATATATAGAATTTTTTAACGATACTTTAAAACTTTCCGACAAAGAAATTAGAGATGCAAAACAAAGAGTAAAGAATGATGGTTTCTTTGGTACAAATGATGAACACAAAGACTATTCAGAAGTATCAGAAACTGGATTAGCTTTTTTTAATCCAAATAGTGGAGGTGAAATAGCATTAGCTGTCAATTCGGCATTTTCTTTGTCAATAAACCCCTATTTTGAAGAAAAAGTTAGCGAAGAACATTTAATGCGTTTATTAATGAATGAAAGTTTATCAACAGAATTAGTAATGTATTGCATTAATAATTGCAAAACTAAATTACCATTTTTTAATAATGGTGTTGGGGAAAAATATTTAGAAGATATTGATTTTTTACTACGATTTTGGAAAAAAGATAATTACCACACAAAACCATCAATAACTTATACCGGTCAAGAGGAAAAACAGCCAGCAGGTAACAAAGGCTATACCCAATAAGGGTTTTAGTGGTAAATTGAAAGTAAATTCAAGTAATGAAAATTAGTAATAAATTGAAACGGAAGTGCTTCGAAATCCCTTACTGGGCATAGCCAAACCGTTATGCTTTATTTACAAAAGAGAGAATGTAACAATATCGTAAATCCATTTATCACATGATGAAAACAATTCGGATGAAAACTTACATTGCACTAATCCTTTTACTTATATCGCATAACATTAATGCTCAAAAATACTCTTGTAAAACTGATGAGGTTGAACCTTTTGAAATAAATGAAAAGATTTCTCCAAATAAACTAATCGAAGATATCGATGAATTTATAAAAATTTTGGAGGAAGTACATGTGAATCCATATATGAAAATTTCTAAAGAGGAATTCTATAATGCAACCTTAGAACTTAAAAATTCAATAAAAGATTCCTTAACGAGGCAACAATTTTATCAAGTTTTTACACCATTAGTTGACAAGTTAAATGATTCGCATACTGGGGTTAGCTTTCCAAGAGGAGTATATAAACATTATGAAGATGTTGAAGGTGGTTTGTTTTTACCAATATTAATAATAACGACGAAAGAAAAAGAAATCTTTATTAAACATGATTTATCGGAACAGAATATTCCTGATAACACTAAAATATTAAGCATAAATTCAATAAAAACAGAGGATATAATTAATACTTTCTTGAAATATGAACATAGCCCAATTGAAGCTTCAAGTATAAAAAGACTGGAGAGAAAATTTGTAAATTACATGTGGTGGATACTTGATTTTAGAGGTCCTTATATATTAGAAACCAATATTGGAACTTTTACTGTGGATGGGCAAACATGGGAAGAATACAAAAATAACAGGGACACATATACTCAAAAAAACAGATCAACAAAAGAAAAAATATCTCTTGAAGAAGTTGATGAGCAAACATGTATCTTAAGAATTAAGTCATTTACAGGTTCTGCATTAGAGTTTGAATCTAAGATTGAGGAACAATTTATGGAGATACAGCAAAAAGGGTATAAAAACTTAATTATTGACGTTAGAAATAATGGTGGTGGGTTTGACGACAATGGGAAGGCTGTTATTGATTACATAACTGACAAATCGTACACAATAGGATTGTCATCCAAGTTGATGATGAAAAGAAGTAAAAGATATGACAAGAGAATCAAATGTAACTTTCCATGGATCATTAGATGGATGATTACTATGAATACAGCCTCATGGTTTGATAAGGAAAACAGGCTATTGTTTAAGCACTTAAAAAAAATACCGTATGGGGAGAATTTAGATGTGCTACTTCCGCTTCAAGAACCAAAAGAAAATCCATATCGATTTAAAGGCAATGTTTATGCATTATCAAATCAGTATTCGTATTCTGCTACAACTGTATTTCTTGGAGCTATAAAAGACTATAATATAGGCGCAATAATAGGAACAGAGACAGGTGATTGCCCGACAGGATTTGGAAATAACTTCTATTTTCAACTTAAAAATTCAAAATTACGATGTCATTCTTCAACTACATTTACGATTAGATATAGTGGAGATATAGATATGACACATGGTGTAAAACCAGATTATTATATTGAACAAACTATTGAGGATACTGAAAATAATATAGACACTATATTAAAGTATACACTTGATTTGATTGAAAAAACAAAGCATAACAATGTATATAAAAAATAGGCGGAACAGTAGTAAATTCAAGGGTTGTAGCTCGCTTCAACTTTTGAGAGATTTGATAGGAAAGTGCGACGAAGTCGCCTACTTTTCAAGATATACTAATCGTTGCCATTCATTGCGGAAAACAATAATTTATGAAAAAAAAAGACGGCCCATTGATTCTTATAATTGTTAGTTTCATTTTGATTTTAGCAAATGTTTTTACAACCGACTATAATAGTTTAGGTTTTTGGTTACGTATTTCTTCAAGCGTCTTGTTGATAGTAGGTATGTATTTGATAATTAGAGAAAGGAAAAAAGGGACCTCAAATAAAAACTGAACGGAATTTTAGCTCATTTGTGGAATAGAAAAAATTGAGGACTCTCTCACTAGAACGGAATTTTAAAAATTATAACGGAAAATGTAATAGCGGAAAAAACGAAATGGCAACAACGGTTATATTTTATTGTGGGAAAGTGTTTAACTTCAAATTAATTTAAAATTTATAAGTTTGTTCTTTCCTGCGGGAAATAATAGCTAATTTAACCACAACAAACCATACCCAAAACGTTGGCAACAAGCTAAAGAAACTTCCGAACTTAAAATTAAGACAAGAAAATAGAACAAAATATTCTCGTCAATATGGTACTAACCGTTAGTAAATATTAAAAATCATCAAGATAAATCAATAATATATTTAATAAAACTAATACTTTAGTTTAAACTAAAAATTTAGTTATATTTGTTGTTTACTTAATATTTTATTCTATGAAGCATTTCCTTTTAACTATAGTTTTTTTATTGTGTAGCTTATTTACAGAAGCTCAAACAGCAAAATATTTTAAACATCTCGTTTTTCGTGAAACACCTTATTCTGAAACAGAAGGAAGAATACCACTAACAGAAGAGGAAGCCCAAAATATAAATCATTTTAAACTAAACTATAATACACTAAATAGATTAATATTAGTTGAATATAAATACAATCAAAACCTTATCGACTTAAATAGAAGCGGTATTCTTGATGGTAAAAGAGCGTTAGCTCCAAAAACTCAAATAATATATACCGAAAATAAAGAAATGCGATTGTTTTTTGATGTTGATAATATGCCAACAACGAATGGAATGGGAGTATTTAAGGAAGTGTATTCATATAATAAAAAAGGAAAAAGAGTTGGTTTAAAGTTTTACGACAAAAATAATGAGCCTATAAATAATAGCTGGAATATTTTTGAATATACTTGGAAAAAAATTAATAACAATTCTGTATTAGAAAAAAGAAAAGATGTAAAGGGAGTAAGTGTACCTATGCGACCATATTATAAGTTTCATAACGTGTTATACAAGTATAATGATAACGGAACTTTACTATCAATGAACAATGTCGATAGTAAAATGAAGCTAGTAAATGATGATACAGGAATTGCCATCGATAAAGCCATATACGATAAAGATAATAACCTCGTGAGTTTTAAATTTTTCAACGCTGAAAACAAACCTGTTGTTGGATCTTTTTTGGGAACAGCTGGAGGTTTTGCAACTTATGACAATAATGGGAATTGTTTAAAATATGCGACAGTTGGTTTAGATGGAAACTATAAAGTTGATAAAAGGAATAATGATGCTTATTCAAAATATAAGTTTGATAGTATTGGTAATTTGATTGAACGTAGTAATTACGATACAAATAACAAAATACTAAAGAGACGAGGAGTTACAAACGTAAAATATATTTATGATAAAGATAATCCAGAACAGCTTTTAAAAACCGAATTATACCATACAATACCAAATAAAACGGTTAAGGACTCTATTCTTAAAAATCTCAATAACCAGATTGGAAAGGAAAAGTTAGTCGAAGATTTCAATCAATTATTAGAAACACTAAAAGAACATCCTTCACAGTTTGAATTTATTGATAAAGTATCTTATGAGAAACTTGTAAATATTCAACGAGATAAATTAAAAGATTCTATGACTGTTATGGAGTTTTATCAAGTAACGTCACCAATAGTTGCAAGTTTAGGCTGTTTACACACGCGAATAGTCGATACTCGCTTTTTTAGAACAGCTCCAAAATATTGGTTACCATTGATTGTATGGTTTGAAGATGATAAGATGTATGCAATAAACAATTGTGTCGAAAATATTGAAATGAATGCAGGTTCTGAAATATTAGAAATTAACGGAATCTCATCGAGTGAAATCTTAAGAACTTTAAAATCAACAATTTCTGCTGATGCTTTTAATCAAAGTTTTTATCGAGGAGATTTGAATGTGAATTTTTTATATTACTACCATAGTTATTTTGGTTTTGAACCTGAATATAAAATAAAATTTAAACCTTACAATTCTGAAAAAATAATTAAAACATCATTTCTTATTGATGAGCCTGCTCCTAATTACAAAGTAAAAATAAACAATAAGCCAAGATTAGGCATAGAGATTAATAAAGAAAACAAAACTGCTATAATCAAGATTAAAAATTTCAATTATTTCCCAAGAGGTAGACAAAACATTGATTTTTTTAAGGAGACGATAGATACTTATATGAAAAAAATAAAAGATGAAAATATAAGTAAGGTGGCGTTTGATTTAAGAGGAAATAGAGGAGGAAATCCTGAATGCACTAAACATATATTATCCTATATTATTGATAAAGAAATTAATTTTTATGAAGATAATGACTTAAATAAAAGACGGAATAGACCAATAACCGTAAAACCCAAAACAAATAACATTAATGATATTAATATATATATGTTAACAGATGGTCGTTGTGCATCTGCAACAGCACAAATGTTAGCGATTGTAAAACATAATCAGCTAGCAACCATAATAGGAGAAGAAACGGGTGGCACTTACAGTACTCATCCAGGTAGAGGAACAACAGCACTAAAAAACACAAAACTTGGTTTGCAAATAGGTACAGAAAGGGAATCTGTCAATGTTTCTAAATTAGTATTAGACAAAGGTCTAATTCCAGATAAAAATATTAAGCTAGAGTTATTTGATATAATAAATGGCGATGACCCATTATTGAACTATATTTTGAAAGAATAGACAAATGAATTTAAAGCCAGTTGCCAACGTGTATAATTAATTGCTAGTTCTAGCCTACTTACGAAAATCCTCGCGGATTTTCTATTCAGTTTATATTTACTAAATTAGGTGTTTAATCAACGCAACAAATCATACACAAACCGTTGTGCTTCATTATGACCAACCACTAACCAAATGATAAAATTCTTTAGAAAAATACGATACGATCTTATGGAAAAAAACAAAACTGGAAAGTATTTGAAATATGCTATCGGAGAAATTGTGCTTGTGGTTATCGGAATTCTGATTGCTCTCTCAATAAATAATTGGAATGAAAATGCAAAGACGCATAGAAATCAACGGAATAATTTGCAGTTGATTAAAGTGGAAATGATCAACAATTTACAAGCGGTATTTGAAGCAAAGAAGGAATTAAACAAAACTATAGCAAGTTGTCGAGACCTAATTAACTTGATTAATACACAAAACAATCTAAAAAATATTGAAGAACGTGAATTGTCTTCTCTTATCGCTGGATTAATGAGAGATGATGTTCAAGCATTTCTGGAAAATGGTGCGATGAATCAACTTATAGCATCAGATGGATTAAAGAATATTGAAAACGATAGTATACGCAATATTTTAGCCTCGTGGCAAAGTAAAACCTCGTATGTCAGATTGCAAGAGCAGCATATTTTTAGTAGTCAAAGTAGAATCCGAGAGTATATGACTGCAAATGGAAATATGAAAGTCCTTTTTGAAGGAATAGGACTCTCTCAGAGAATGGAATTAGAAAATTCTTTAGTCAAAGTAAGTAACAAACACTTACTAAAGGATAAGAAATTGGAAAACAGCACGCTTATTTTGATAGTTACAGGAGTGAACCTTCAAGAAAAGGTTTATCCTGAATTTGAAAACGAAATACGTTCCATCATAGGCTTAATAGATGAAGAATTGAAAATAAATTAAAAAATAACGAAAGCACAACAACATGTATAACATCATTGCTAGCACTCGCCTACCTACGAAAATCCTCGCGGATTTTCTATTCGGTTTGTATTTGCTAAATTAGTTGCTGAAACACGCAACGAAATCATACACAATACCGTTGTGCAACATATGACCAAAATTGATAATTTGAACTAATAATTTGAAAAAGTATATAAAACATCTGATTTCCTTCCTTCTGATTTTCGGTCTGACGGTTAACGATTGTTCTATATATTCACAAACAAATTCTTCAAACTATCATCAAGTCTCACGAATTAATACCCGAAAAGAATTTAGACATAAATATTCGGAATTGTATGTTTACGGCAGACAGCTTCTAACAGAAAGAATATTTGTTGCGCTGATTTCATATCTCAAACTTCGAGATGTTTATAGTGTTCAAATTACAAGAATTTTAAATTTACAAATTGAACAGTATCAAAAAATAAGTTCAATAATAGCTCGATACGTTTTCCTGAATAAAAAAATCGTGTCTAGCAATCATTATCCAAGTTTATACATAGCATAGAATAAATTTTCATTCTGTGTGAATATGCACTTTGTTGCATAAATGATAAAACAAATGTCAAACCATTTATCATTACTAAAATGTATAAACAAAAGAATAAAACCAATTTGGAGAAATCCAAGCAAATAGGTCATTGGATAAAAAGAAAGCTTATTTTAATTATTACCGCATTTATGATTGGAATGTCTAATGCTATGTATGACGAAGATAAAATGACTAATGAAAATCAATATCGTATTGAACAAAAAGATAGAAAAGATTGAACAAATAACGGATAAATACGGTGCACAACACAGTATAAAATTAATTGCTAGTGCAAGTCTACTTACGAAAATCCTCGCGGATTTTCTATTCGGTTTCTATTTGCTAAATTTGTTACTTAATCAACGCAACTAATACAAAACCGTTGGCAGTAACGAGAAAACACTAGAATAACATTTAATGAAAACGACAACATTTCTAACATTTGTAGGTGATCAATGCGGAAGGGCTGAAGAAGCGATAAATTTTTACACTTCTATCTTTCCGAATTCGGAAATCAAAAGCATAACAAAATACCCAGAAGGAGAGGCTGGAGGAACACCGGAGCTTATCAAATATGGAGTATTTACATTAAATGGTACAGAGTACATGGTTTCCGAAAGTAATTTTAATCACGCTTGGTCATTTACACCAGGGCTATCACTGTTCGTTGAATGTAACTATGAAAATGAGATACAAACTTTATTCGAAAAACTTTCTTCAAATGGAGGTCAGATTATGGTTCCTCTTGACAATTACGGTGGTTCAGGGGATTATGGCTTTGGTAAAAAATTCGGATGGTGTGAAGACAAATATGGTATTTCATGGCAACTTAACCTTTCAGAATAATTTCAAATTGTAATATAAGCTGCCCTACTTGAAGTAATAAACGATATGGAAAACAGAAAAATAACTACTGCCAACAATGTATATGAAATCATAGCACCCTACGGGATGCAACGCTTCATATACTAACGGTTAGCTCTTATTTGAAAAAAAATGAAACAATTGACTAAACTTATAGAAAAGAATATTTCAGGAAAAAAGGTTTTAGGACTTTTTATCTTGACCAATGTTGTTTACATCTTTATGCTGACTGTTACAATTCCGAAAACAATGGAATTCTCTAACGGAATGAAATTATTGGATATGATGCCCACAGGATATGATTTGAATTATGTAAGTGAATTATTCAGTTCGCTTGGAGAAAATGGACGTTTGACTTATCTAACCAACCAAATCCCTGTGGATATGATTTACCCACTACTTTTCGGACTTTCTTATTGTTTGCTTTTGGGATATTTCTTGAAAAAATTGAACAAATTAAATTCCCCATATACTTATCTCTGCCTAATACCGATAATTGCCGGAATTGCAGATTATTTGGAGAATTTCGGAATTATCACAATGCTTAAAAACTATCCCGAATTGAAAGAGACTACAGTTTATACAACTAATATATTTTCAGTTATAAAAAGCATTTCAACAAGTATATTTTTTATTGCATTGATAGTAGTCTTAATAACACTTGGAATTAAAGTATTAAACAGAATAACAAGTGCTAACAACGTGTAAAAATAATTGCTTATTTTAGGCTTAAGTTACACAAACCGTTGCCACCAATTAAAAAAAACATTCGTAAATGAAAAAAACATTTGTTCTATTACTAATAATTTTCTCAAATCTGACTTATGGACAAATTCCAAATGAATTGTCCAATGAGGAAAAAATCTACGGACTTTCCAAATTTTGGCAGGAAGTCAATTATAATTTTGTCTATCTGAATAAAGTTAACAGAACAGAATGGGATAATCGATACAAAACGCTTATAACAGAAGTTCAAAACACGCAGAATGATTATGAATATTATAGATTACTTCAGAAATTTTGTGCATTATTAAAAGATGGACATACAAACGTTTGGTTTCCAAAAGAAATCCAGGATAATATTTTTACAAACGAATTCGGAGATTTTAAGTTTATTTTATCTAATATCGATGGTAAAGCCATAATTACTAAAGTCAGTAAAGGTAAAAAAGATGAACTTCCAATCGGAACTGAAATAGTCAAGGTTAATGGAATGACAACAAATCGTTTTATCAAACAAAACGTAAAACCTTATATTTCATCATCTACTGAACATATTCTAAATGACAGGTCAATTGAATATCTTCTGGAAGGTTATAAAGGTTCCACTTTTGACCTTGAATTAAAATTACCAAACAGCAAAATAAAATCTTTAGAAGTAACACTTAATAAAAGCAAAGAACAAGAATTATATCCTCAAGAAGAAACGAATTTATTTGAGTTTAAGTGGCTAAAAAAGGATATTGCTTATGTTGCATTAAATTCTTTTACAAGTTGGGAAATAATGGATATGTTTTCAGATAAACTTCCCGAAATACGGAAAGCTAAAAAACTGATAATAGATTTGAGGAAAAATGGCGGTGGAGAAGGAAATATTGGACGAGAGATTATAAAATATCTCACAAAAGACACCATTCTTTATAGTTCAAAATCAAAAAGCAGATTGCATATACCAACGTATAAAGCTTGGGGGAAATATTCAAAGGTTGGAGATACACTAAAAAGTGATTGGCAAAAGCAAGCATATTTAAGCTATAAAGATGAATTTTATTATAATTTTCCTTATCAACCTTATTCTACATCTAATTTAGATATAACAAGAATAGAAATACCTACAGTAATCTTGATTGGACATAATACAGCTTCAGCTGCCGAAGACTTTCTAATTTACGCAGACAATCAAGAAAATATGACTAAAATCGGAGAGCCGACTTTTGGAAGTACGGGGCAACCGATGATATTTGATTTACCGAATGGAGGTTATGGCAGAGTTTGCACTAAAAAAGATACTTATCCAGATGGTCGAGTATTTGTAGGTTATGGAATTAAGCCTGATATTGAAATTAAAACGACTTTAACTGACTATATGGATAATAAAGACCCAGTTTTAGAGAAAGCAATTGAATATCTGAACAAGAAATAACTGGTGGCAACAATGGTAATCGTTGCACAAGGCACTATAAAATAGAAATTTTGAGTCAAAAGCTGTGTTATAAGAGGCTTTTGTGATTTTTAAATCTGTTGTCCCTTCAAAATATAAGGGCTTCTAAAACACTTATTTGAGGTCTGAACATATGTTTTATCAATGAAAACAAATGATGCATCACTTTTGCATCACTTTTTATAGTTTTGGCAATGAATTTTAAGTACTTTTTGAGGTTGTAGGCCATTGCCGATAGGTGTATTACTTTGTTTGCTTGCCCAATGCCAATGGTATTGATTTTTCTGAGACCCATAAATTGGGTAAGTGTCCCAAAAACAGGCTCAACCGTACTTTGTCGTTTGGCTTTCATATACCTGCCTCGTTTACTGTTTACACGTTTATTGTTTCGTTCATATTCTTCTCTATAAAAAGTAATGGTGATACGTTTTTCCTGACTTTTTTTTAAACATTCACGTCGTATAGGACAGTCTATACAAATGTACTTAGAGGCTCTGTATTCTTTCTTTTTATTTTTGTTGTGACCTTCATAAAACACCTTGGTAAATGGAATGATTTTGTTTTGAGAACAAATCCAGTGATCTTTTTCCTGATTGTAGGTAAATCCTTCAGGACCTCCTTTGTAGGTTCCATGCGGTGGAATATAACTTACCATGCCCTGTGTTTCTAAAAATGCATAATTCTCTCCACTGCTATAACCTGTGTCAGCTACACAATTATGCCAGATAAGACCTTGTTGGTGTAATCTGTTTCTCAATCGTTTTGTAATATCTTGTAAGTATTGATTGTCTTTTTTGTCCGCATGGTATGCTTTAATGTCTGTAATGACGTGATGTGCCGTATCTACACTGAGCTGGCTCATATAATTTAGCTTTCGTGCTTTACCTGGTTTTACACTGATGCGTGCATCGGGATCAGTAGGACTATAATGTGTTTTGTTGGAAGTATACCTAGAACCTTTAGCGCCAGCTCCTGGTCGTTGGTCTTGGTCTTTCTGCCATTTTTTATTTCTGCTTTTTATTTCTTGTAATTCACGATTACTTGCGGTAATTTCTTGCTGCTCTTTAGATGCTTTATTCTCCTTGGATTTTCTTATTGGAGTTTTTTTTTATCCATCTCGCTAAAGTTCCGAATACTCATTAAATGCGCTTCTAAATCTTCTTTGGGAACTTTCAACTCCAAACTATCCATAGAGGCATTTGCTTTCACTGGTGCTGAATCAATAGCTTGGGTATGACCACTCACCATTCCTTTTTCAATACACATGGTCAGTATCTTTGTGAACACTTCTTCAAATACAGACTCTGGATATAGCTGACGGGTACGACTGATGGTAGAATGCCATGGTAATTCTTCATCAATATCATAACCTAAAAAATACAGAATATCCAATCGCATACTACAATGCTGTATTAAATTTCTATCGCTAATGATATTTTCTAAATACCCTACCAAACACAACTTAAAGAAAACAATAGGGTCAATGCTTTTTTGTCCACTTTCCCCATAGTGCTTTTTGGTAAGTGAATATAAAAAACGTAAGTCCAATACTTCTTTTAATCGCCGATAAAAATTGTTCTTGAGTATTCTATCACTTAATTGAAAATGATTGAATAACTTCTCTTGGTAGTTCTTCTTGCCTTGCATACAACAAGTTACAAAATATTATTCCAATTCTACTGCTTTTTAAGTATCTTGTGCAACAGGCACACCGTGTATAAAACATAGCTAGTAAGTGCCAAATCGAAAGGTTATTGCTTATTTACGAAGACCGCCAAATTTTTAAATTTGGCTTTTAAAAATGATAAGTTAAAAACAAAATATAAAAATTCGGCTCTGTGTTAATCTGAAAAGTTAGCGTCTTTTTACACGCTACGTTTCATAAACAAACCGTTAGATGTCATAAAACACCGAATCATAAAAATTGAAATGAAAGCAATTGTATTAAATCAAAAAACATATAAACTTGAAATAAAAGATGTTGATAAGCCTATTATATCACACTCTGATGTTTTGGTTAAATTAAAAGCCACGTCTATTAATCATCATGAACTTTGGACACTCAAAGAAAAGAAGTTAAGAAGTGATTCAAATATCATAATGGGATCAGATGGGGCAGGAATAATAATGGATGCTCATGCAGGAGTTAATGGTTTTAAAAAAGGGGATGAGGTTATTATTAACCCATCTTTAAATTGGGGTGCAAATAGTAAAGTACAAGGAGAAGGGTATGAAATTTTAGGATTTCCTACAAACGGGACTTTTGCCGAGTATATTAGTATAAACCATCAATATGTTTGTCATAAACCAGAACACCTTTCATTTCAAGAATCGGCAGCGATCCCATTAGCGGCATTAACAGCGTATCGTGCTTTATTTAACAGAGGAGAATTTGAAAAAGGCAATAGGGTTTTAATTACTGGAATAGGGAGTGGTGTGGCGTTATTTGCTTTAAAATTTGCTATTTCATTAGAGGCTGAGGTATATGTTACATCAGGGAATGATCATAAAATATTTAAAGCAATTGAATTAGGTGCTAAAGGAGGTGTTAATTATAAAGACCGTGACTGGAGTACTAAATTATTAGAGATGGCCAAAGGTTTTGATGTCATAGTAGACAGTGCTGCTGGCAAAGGATTTGCAGAATTGACTGAAATAACAAATCCAGGTGGTAGAATTGCGCTATTTGGTCGAACCGCAGGCAATATACAAAACCTAAGCCCTAGTATAATTTTCTGGAATCAAATATCAATTCATGGTACAACCATGGGAAATAATGAAGAATTTAAAAAAATGATAAACTTAATTTCTTCTAAGAAAATACGTCCAGTTATTGATTCAATTTATTCTATTCAAGAGATTAACTTGGCTTTTGACAAAATGGCTAAAGGCGAACAATTTGGAAAAATCATTATCAACATGAATAAATTTAAAAACGACATCTAACAATATGTATAGCGCATAGCTACCCTTCTGGATAGCTACGGCACCATACACAGATCGTTGGCATTCATTAAGACAAACTATGAAAATTACATTCATATTATTAATTTCATCACTTTTATTTAGCTGTTCAGGTGAAGCGCAAATTTATCCCGACAAAAACTGGACAACTATTCAAAATCCTTCTAAAGCAGGCTGGGGAGATACAGAACGTTCAATTTTCACCCGGTATATAATTGATAGTACCAATATTACTGGGCTAGTTATTATTCATAAAGGACAAGTTGTACTTGAATATGGGGATTTAGAAGAAAACAGCTACATAGCATCGTGCAGAAAAAGTGTGTTGGCTATTCTCTACGGCAAATATATTGAAAATGGTCAGGTCAATTTAGATAAAACACTTGGTGAGTTAAAAATCGAGGACCATTCACCATTACTTGAAATTGAGCAATCAGCCACTATAGAGGACGTCATATCAGCACGTTCAGGTATTTTTTTACATGGCTCTAATGGAGGTGATTTTAGAAGGTTAGCACCCAAAAGAGGGTCTGTACAACCTGGTAGTTATTGGCTCTACAGCAACTGGGATTTCAATTTAGCCGGTTATATTTTCGAACAAGAAACTAACCAAAATATCTATGATGAAATAGAACAGCAATTAGTGAAACCTCTTCAAATGCAAGATTGGGATAGGTCTTTACAACTAAAAAATGGGAATCTAGAAGTGTCAAAATTCCCAGCCTATCACATGTGGTTTTCTACAAGAGATATGGCTCGCATTGGTTTGTTGATGCTGAGAAACGGCAAATGGCAAGAGAAGCAAGTTGTCCCGGAAGATTGGGTAGAAGAAATGACCGCACAAAGAACATCCTATAAAGAAGCTCAGAAAAATGCACCTATCTTAAAAGAAGACGGACTTGACCTTGGCTATGGCTATATGTGGTGGTTAATAGAAAATAATACTGACTACCGACTTAAAAATGCATATTCTGCTCAGGGAGCTTTAGGGCAAAATATTACGGTTTATCCCGAAATAGATGTGGTCTTAGCCTTTAAGACAAAAAGTGACTACAGAAGGAGAAATTCCATTCAAACTCAAATGAATATTATAAAAAAGACCATTGAAATCTATTCCCCAAACAAAAACTAATCTACTAAGACAGTATAATTATGAAAACAACAAAACTTGTATTTCTATTTCTTTCATTATTTGTAGCATCTTGTGCTAGAGAGAAAAATATACTTAAAACTCAACAAACAGAAAAAGAAAACTTGCTAGATGGGAAAAATCTTGTTGCTCTTTTAGACACTATCTGGAGAACTGAGCAAGAACCCATTCAATTGAGGGATTCTCTTGGAAGAGTTCACGGTTATGAGTCTGAAGAGTTTCAAAAACAAAATGAAATATATCATAGAAATCATGATATCAACGAAAGGAAGATTCGTGAGATATTGGATTCACAAGGATGGCCA
>Ga0190293_1000400_pt1 | contig 15405 bp, 12 predicted proteins | sample 48693001_MG_FD_161671 | JGI IMG/M metagenome (GOLD analysis project Ga0190293, IMG submission 161671) | Hydrothermal vent microbial mat bacterial communities from Southern Trench, Guaymas Basin, Mexico - 4869-30-0-1_MG | ecosystem: Environmental > Aquatic > Marine > Hydrothermal vents >... | reverse complement strand
CGCTTCAACACCATCTTTACAACAGCAAATAAAAATGAACATTGACCGCCTGACCAAACAGATAAGTGAGCTTAAGGCAAATTTGACGGAAATAGAAGCTAATAAAGAGGCTTTTTTAAGGGAAGCTAGAAGAGAAGGAGCGCTTCCCGGCTGGTTGCGGTAAGAATTTTTATTCCGGAGGCAGTGTGATCCCCACAATTGAATGGAAAAATGGCAGAGTTTTTATGATCGATCAGAGGAAACTTCCTTTTGATGAAGTCTACATTGAACATTCCGGTTATAAAGATGTAGCTGATAGTATAAAAAAAATGGTTATACGAGGCGCTCCGGCAATAGGTGTTGCAGCAGCAATGGGAGTTGCTCTCGGGATCAGCAGAATGGAAGATGACGAGAAGAAGCCTGGAACTATTTTTAATGAAATAGTCAGAGTGCTCGGGGAGACCAGGCCGACTGCAGTAAATTTGTTCTGGGCTCTGGAAGAGATGAAAAAAGTGTTCAACATCTTTCAGAAAGATATCCGGATATTAAAACAAAAAATATTGGAAAAAGCACTGGAAATAAAAAATAGTGATGAAAAAACAAACAGAGATATCGGGAGGGTCGGAGAAGTAGTTTTAAATAATGGAGATACGGTACTGACCCATTGTAATGCCGGAAGTCTTGCAACCGCCGGGTATGGTACGGCTTTGGGTGTCATTAGAAGTGCAAAGTCTTCCGGGAAAAATATATCTGTTGTTGCAGGCGAAACAAGGCCGTTTCTACAGGGAGCACGCCTTACGGTTTGGGAAATGCAGAAGGAAAATATTCCGGTAACACTGATCACTGACAATATGGCAGGATATTTGATGTCAAAGGGGAGTGTTGACCTTGTTTTAGTCGGAGCTGACAGAATTGCACTGAACGGTGATGCCGCAAACAAGATCGGAACATATTCCATCGCCGTATTATCAAAATTTCATAATATACCCTTTTATGTTGCTGCGCCTCTCTCAACTATAGATATCGGTTCCGCTTCCGGGAATGACATTCCGATTGAAGAGAGAGACGGAAATGAGGTGAGAAATTTTCATGGAGTTCAAATCACCCCCTCAAATGCAAAAGTGTACAATCCGGCTTTTGATACAACCCCCTTTGAATTGATAACCGGTATCATCACAGAAAAGGGAATTATAAGAACAGACCCCGAAAAGAAGATTAAAAATATGCTGAAAAAAAATATCCTCACAAATTTTAGAAACAAAAAAAATTCTATTGATGAAATTATTAAATAATAGTACATTTTAATGTTGAATTATGGCGTATAAATGTAGTTTTGGAAAAAACACAGAAGATATCTATGTACTTGTACACATATACAACCGTTCTAAACTATTAAAAAAATCAAACAGGTATCTATAATGTTACAATTAAAAAACAATTTCATTTTCGCTCCTGTAAAAACAGGATATAGCGATAAAACAGGAGTTATTACAGAGAAACATCTTAATTTCTATGAAGAAAAAAGTAAATTTCTTGGAGCGGTTACACCTGAACCAATGTATCTTGACAAGGGGTTAAGAGAAATTCCAGCTCAAATTGGTATTGATAATTATGACAAAATTGACGGACTAAAAAAATTAACAACGGCAATTCATCAATATGAGACAAAAGTAATTGCCCATTTGAATCATCCAGGAAGAATGGCAAATCCCCAAATTCCGGGGAACTATTTTTTATCATCAACAAATAAACCTTGTAAGTCGGTAGGTGCAACTCCAAAACAAATGAATAAAGATGATATTCAACACGCAATAAATTTATTTGCCAATGCTGCAAAACTAGCAGTGAAAGCAGGCTTTGATATTATTGAACTTCAATTTGGGCATGGATATCTTGCTGCTCAATTTATTTCACCAAAAACAAACAACAGAACTGATGAATATGGCGGAAGTTTTGAAAACAGGATTCGTTTTGCATTAGAAGTTTTAGACGCTGTAAAAGAAGCAACAAATTTGCCAATTATAATCAGAATCAGCGGAGATGAAATGATACCTGATGGCATAAAATTAGATGAAATGATAAAATTCTCTAAAATTTTGAAAGAAAAAGCAGTTGAAGCGATTCATGTTTCGGCCGGAACAGTTTGCGATACACCTCCTTGGTATTTTCAACACATGTTTGTGCCAAAAGGGAAAACCTGGGAATTTGCCAAAAAAATCAAAGACGAAGTGAATATTCCAACAATTTATGTTGGGCAAATTAATACAAAAGAAGATATTGAAAATCTTACTGAAAATTTCAAAGCCGATTATATTGCAATTGGGAGAGCACTTATTGCCGACCCTGATTTTATTGGGAAATATAACAAACAAATTATCGGAAACATACGTCCCTGCCTTGCCTGTGCCGAAGGTTGTTTGGGTGGAGTAAAATCAGGGAAAGGACTTCAATGCCTTGTCAACCCTAAAGTAGGCAGAGAAATTGATGTTTTTGAAAAAGCAAAACAGCCTAAAAATATGGCAGTTGTTGGTGGTGGTTTAGCAGGAATGGAAGCTGCTTTAACATTAAAGAAAAGAGGGCATAATGTTACACTTTTTGAAAAAGACAAATTTGGCGGACAATTTAATCTTGCTCCTCTTACACCAAATAAAAAATCAATGGCTGCCCTTATCCCATATTTTATTGAAGAAATAAAAGATAACAACATAAATGTAATTTATAAAGAAGTTGAAAAATTTGACCTTATCAATAAATTTGACGAGGTAGTTATTGCCACAGGTTCTAAACCGATAGCTATAAGAATTGATGGATTAGATAAATATTATTGGGCAGAAATATTGTTAAAGGAAAATCTACCAAAAGATAAAAAAGTTTTAATAATTGGCGGAGGTCTTATTGGTGTTGATATAGCAACAGCATTAATTCCTTTTAATAATCAGGTAACTATTGTTAAACGGACGACTGATTTTGGGGAAGATATGGAAATGATTGCTAAAATTCTTTCTTTAAAAATGATGAAAGAAAACGGAACTATTTTTAGCGATCATACACATATTAAAAAAGTTTCAGGAAAAACAGTTTATGCAGAAAGAAATGGAAAAGACATTCAGTTTGATGATATTGATATAATTGTTGTTTCGGTGGGTATGAAAAGCTTTAATCCATTAGAAAATGACTTGAGAAATAATATTTCGGTTCATGTTATTGGTGATGCAAAAAAAACAGGTAACGCAGAAGATGCTATAAAAGGTGCTTTTGAGACAGCAAAAAAGATATAAAAATCGTTATTGATTCATGTGTGCCTGTGGTGTTAATCAGGACGGTTTTGTAAGTTTGTCGACAGCACGAACCATTGAATTAAGGTTGATATTGAAAGCTTTTTTCGGGCCTTCAACTACCGGAAGAGGAAATTCTTTCTCAAGGATACTTTCTGACACATCTTCAATTCCGGCACCGCTTTCAAGCGATCTGATTATTTTATCTTTAAGATCTATTGTTGACTCAAGAGCCTGCATGAGATGATCCCTTACTTTCTCTTTTCCAATAATATATTTATTGTGGGGAGGGCAGAGCATTTCCGCTTCGATTTTAATAAGTTTTTTCAGAGATATTACATATGAACTATAATCAGAAAGAAAAAGGGGTTTTATTTTGTTATTCTTCTCTAATACTCCTGCAGCATCGCCCGGGAAAAGAATTTTGTCAGGCATGAGGAGAAATGAGAGGGAACATTTTGTATGGCCCGGAGATGTAATAACTTCAAAATAACGGTTTTCATCAATATCGATCCTGTCACCTTCCTTCAGAATGTGAAGTTTTTTTAACTCCGGGAACTCAATCTTTTCACTGATACCAAGGACATTATTAAACCTTGTGTTCATGTCTGCGATAAATACTCTGACATCTTCTTTTTGTAACAGCTCTATTGTTCTTTTTGAACCTGAAATTGAAACGTTGAATTTTTCCTGAAGAAAAGGGAGTGCCCCTGTATGATCATAATGGGAATGGGTAAGGAGAATGTGATCAAGGGATCTGCCTGACAATAGTGATTTTATTTTTTTGTAAATATTCTCCTGAAGCGCTGAGATCGAAGTATCGATAAGGAAATTCTCTTTACCGGTTATAAGATATAAAGGAAACATTTTTTCATGGAGAACAAATAGATTTTCAGATAACTTTGTATAAAGCTTGTTAAGATTCATTTTTATCTTTTGTAGATTTCACAAAGAGATTTCAATCTTTTCATTCTATCTTTTTCCAGTGAAGCGCTTACGGCTTTCCACTTCCAATTGGAGCCGCCTGCGGTTCCGGGAGTGTTGATCCTTGTTTTCGCTGAGAGTCCCAGAAGATCCTGTAAAGGTATAATAGATATATCAGCTATTGATGAAATTGAAGTTTCGATAAATTTCCACAGAAAATCTTCTTCTTTATCCAGCTTCAGATAAGATTTAATATAGTCTCTTTTTTCCTTTCCGGAGATCTCGCCGGCAAACCATCCGGCCGATGTATTGTTATCGTGAGTTCCGGTATAGATGACACAATTCGGATCTGTTATATTTTCCGGAATGTAAGGGTTGTCAGGTTGTTGATCAAATGCAAATTGAAGTATTTTCATTCCGGGAAAACCTGTCTCTTTCCTTAACGCTTCAACATTTTCGGTAATTATTCCGAGATCTTCTGCTATTATAGGGAGTGGTCCTAGCTCTTTTTTTAAAAATTTAAAAAATTCTGTTCCCGGTCCCTGCTCCCACTTCCCCTGTTTACCATCAGAAGAATCAGGATGAATATTCCAATATGACTCAAAACCTCTAAAGTGGTCTATTCTTACAATATCCACCAGTTTCAGAAGCCTTTTTATCCTGTCACTCCACCAATTATTTGCTTCTATGTTTACATCTCCTTCAAGGAACCACTTATAAAGAGGGGTTCCCCATTTTTGACCACTCTCAGAGAAATAGTCCGGGGGAACTCCGGAAATACCAGAAGGTGAAAGATCTTCTGAAAATTGAAAAATATTTGTGTTAGCCCAGACATCAGCGCTGTCCATGCCGGCATAAATAGGAATATCCCCTATCAATAGAATATTTTTCTTTTTACAATGATCTTTGAATTTTTTCCACTGATGATCAAATATGTATTGCACAAATTTAGTGAATTTTATCTCTTCGGCCATTTTCAGGGTATATTCCGCTATAGCTTCAGGATCCCGTCTTTTGATGTTTTTCTCCCAGGATCTCCAGTCAAAGGAAGCAAACCGGTTAGAGAGTGATTTGAACAGGGCATAGTCATTAAGCCAGTATTCATTATTTTTGCAGAATTGATAAAAACTATCGTTATCCGATGTGGAAGCATTCTGAACAAAGTTCTTATGTGCAATTCCCAGAATATTTGAAGATTCCTCCTCAATTTTATCAAAATCGATAAAATTCTCATTATCCTGTCTTGTTAATTTTGCAAGAATGTCAGTTCTCATCCATGGTTCTGACTGAAGTGAAACAGGATCTATGAAGAGAGGATTCCCGGCAAAAGCCGAATATGAAGAGTATGGAGAATGGGAGTATCCTGAAGAGACGGGTCCAAGCGGTAGTATCTGCCAATACTTCTGTCCCCCTTCTGCCAGATAATCAGCAAACTCAAATGCCGATTTTCCCAGGTTCCCGATACCGAATTTCCCGGGGAGAGATGTAATGTGAAGAAGTATCCCGCTTCCCCGTTCAAAGCGCCGATGCTTATTGTTTCCCAATATTCTCAGCAGCTTTCAGCATAATATCATTTATCCTTTCTACCATTTCATCAAAATTATCAAACACTCCCTCTCTCAGGATAAGATTATCCAGGAGCTGAAGGGATATTTTTTTCAGATAATCAGATGCAGGATCTGTTTTATGGATATTCACCAGCTGTTTTATTAGTTTATGATCGGGATTAACTTCAAAAACCCTTTTTGAGAAAGCATATTCCTTGTTTATCATTTTCATAACTTTCTCCATTTGAACTGATGGCCCGTCTGACGGATTCAGAAGGATGCAGGGGCTATTGACCAGTCTTTTAGATATTTCGATCTTTTCGATCTTATCGCCATATATGGTCTTCAGATATCCGATGAAATTATTCAGATCTTTAAGAGAACCTTCATCCTGATTGCTTTCTGCCGGTTTTTCCAGATCGATATCTGAACTCTCTATAAGTTTAAACTTAGTTTTGTCATATTCTTTTAAATGTTCAAATACAAATTCGTCTATCGGATCTGTTAGATATAGCACTTCAATATCATTCTTCTTAAATATTTCGAGTGAAGGATTTTTTTCTATGGAAGCAACATCCGTACCTGAAACATAATAGATCTCTTTTTGAGAATCTTTCATTTTCCCCTTATATTTTTCAAAGTCTGTAAATTCATCTTTTTTTGTTTTTGAAGATGTGAATAACAATGCATTTGAAAGCTTCATCCTGTTGTCGAAGTCATTTATGATGCCTTCCTTGATATTTCTGTCAAAATTTTTCCAGAGGTTCAAGTATTGATCATATTGCTTGTTTTTTATCCTTATCAGTTCATCAATTATTTTCTTTACAAGATATTTCCTGATCATTTTGATTTTAATATTGCTCTGAATGGATTCCCTGGATATATTCAGAGGTAATTCCATTGAGTCAACAATTCCCACAACGAATCTGAAATGATCCGGAATAATATCCTTCGAATTTTTGGAAATGAGGACTTTGTTCGAATATAGGTCAATATTCGGGTCTTTTTTTGCAATACCATAAATCTCAAAATTGGATTTAGGGAAATAGAGGATAGAATTGAACTGAACGGGAGCATCAGAAGAGATATGAATATAAGATTCAGGATCTTCGGATGTGTTCTCAAAAAATTTATAAAATTCAATATAATCCTTCTTTTTAAGGTTTGACTTGGGCTGGGACCAGATCGCATCTGCACTTTTAATCTCTTCGTTCTCAAGTTTGATCGGGAATTGGGAAAATTTAGAGTGAGTTTCTATGATGGACTGGATCTTGGATTTTTCAAGAAATTCTTTTTCATCCTCTTTAATCACAAGCTCAATTCTTGTACCCCTTGCCCTGTTGTCGGTTTTATCGATAGAAAAACTATTATCTCCTTTTGATTTCCAAAGTAAGCTCTTGCTCCCTTTTTTGTGGGATTTGGTGTAGATAGATATTTCTTTTGCTACCATAAAACTTGAATAGAACCCTACTCCGAACTTGCCGATGAGATCAACTTTCTCCTCTTTTCCAAGTTTTGAGGTTTTTTTAAGAAAATCAACGGCACCGGAATGGGCGATCGTACCAATGTTGTTGATAAGATCTGCTTTACTCATTCCTATCCCTGTATCTTCTATTATAAGTATTCCCTTTTTTTTATCGATTGAAATATTTATCTCCAGGTCTGAATTGTTATCTTCGATATCCGGATCGGTTAACAGAGTGAACTTAACTTTATTCAATGCATCAATAGCATTTGAGATAAGTTCTCTTAGGAAAACCTCCTTGTGTTTATATAGTGAATAAACAAGAATATTCAGAAGTTGTTTAACCTCGGATTGAAATTCATACTTATTTTTGTTTTCTTTTGATTTGCTCTCGCTCATTTTATTCTCCTAATTCTAATTCGATATTTTATTGATTTTATTATATCATTTTTGTCAAGACGGGGTCAGCATTGGTCCGGATATAAAAAGAGAACAAACATGGAGCAGATACGTAAAACATTAAGGAGAAACCGGAAATGTCGGGAAACAGAAAAATAATTACAATTCAGGTTCTGATTGTATTGATATTGCTAACTTCCTTCATTAAAGGAGATTCAGAAACTATAAAGGATATCTATCTTAATGGAAGGCTCGGCAATATAACTGAAATATGTAAAGATCATGACCTTGACAAAAAAAGCCTTGTTTTTCAATTGCTTTATCTGGAAGCCCTGATAAGAACCGGTGAAAAAGAGAGAGCTGATAAGCTTTTTGAAAAAACAAAAAAAATTGCCGGAAACAAATTTGATATACATGTACTTGAAGGAATGAGGCATCTTTCCAGAGGTGATCTTATCTCTTCTGCTGATAGTATTAACTCCATATCAAAGGAAAAGTTGAGTTCCGTATCATTTATCCAGCTTAGATATTTCATTGAGTTATACAAAAGAGATTTCAGTGCAGCCGGATCATTGCTTAATACTCTGCTGGATCATAAATCCGGATTCGGGAAATCCAATCTTTTTTTTCTTCTTGCTTCGGAATTCTACAGGTCTGCTATGGACTTTGATAAGCTCTCTTCTCTATACAGGAAAAAGATGAAAGGGATTAAAAAACGGGACAATAGGAATTATTATGCAAATCTTAAATCGAACCATAAACTATACAAAAGAAAATCAGGGGCCTATTTTAGAATAGACTCTGTAAAAGATAAGGTGGAGATCCCTTTTGAAAATGGTAATAAAAGCGCATTAAAAAGCATCACTCTCAAAAAGGGTAATAAAAAATTCAGTATTTTACTTGATACAGGAAATACTTCCGGCTGGTTGATACATAGCAGGGATATGAGAGAGGAATTAAAGTCGCTCAGGGGGGGAAGGACTGTCATGCAGGTGGGGACAGAATCCGGAAAGCTGGATGGTTTTAATATCTTCTGCCGTGCTCTGGATTTTGAAGAATTTACATTATCAGGACTGTATGGGAATTATATTCCTAAACCCCGTCAGGATTTTTTTGATGCTAACCTGAATCCTGCAATGATCAGAAACAGGATCGTATCACTCGATTTTATTAATAATCGGCTTATTTTAAGAACCAGGGAGCGTTTTGTTGCTGACATTGAACAGCTCGGCAAAATGGAAGTAATGAAGATCCCATGGTTTGGCTACAAATATCCGATGGTTCCGGTTTTATGTAATTCAAAGAACAGCCTCGCCATAATTGAAACCGGAGCTGAAAATATTTCTCTCGGAAGTGATTTTGCCTCAGAACTTGGAATTCCCCTCACTGAAAGATCAAAATATCTTTCAAACGGGAAAATTTTTAAATACTCTTTAGGTTCTGTCAGCGTTCAGCTTGGAAAGTATCTTTTTGTTCGTGATAAAGCTGAGGTATGGCCGCTTAAAAGGTTCAGAAACCACCTGACCGGTTTCGCTCCTCATGTGATCATTGGCCCTGAAGCATTGGAGGGGAAATTTATTGTCTCTTTCATCCCGGAGGAGAATATCCTGGTATTTGAATATGAGAGAAAAAACTGATCAAGAGGTAATAAATTATCTGAAACACCATGTCAGTGGGGTAGAAAGGGTATCCAGGCTTGCCGGGGACGCTTCAACAAGAAATTACTTCAGGTTATTCACAGGGGCTCAATCCATAGTCGCTATGGTATACCCTGAAAACAATTCTGATGAGATCAACAGGATCAGAGCTCTTACTCAAAATTACAGGGAGGCCGGGCTTAATGTTCCTGAGATAGTAGATCAGATTGGTGATAATATCCTCTTGCAGGAAGACCTTGGTGATATATCCCTGCAGAACTATTTATCCGATGCTTCGGGAGAGGAAACTCTGGAAATAAGAAATGATATTCAGATAGTTTTAGAAAAATTAAAAAACATCCCCTCCGGAAAAACCTTCTTTAACATGGATCTTGATAAAATGAGATTTGAGATCGATTTTTTTATCAATAATTTTGTAAACAGGTTCATCCCTTCATGGAAGAGCGGGAAAGAGCTCCGGGAAGAGATTCTGCAAAAATTAGAGAAGATAAGCACAGAAACGATTTTTGCGCACAGAGATTTCCATTCAAGAAATATTTTTATTAAGGATAGCTCTCTTTACCTGATAGATTTCCAGGACTCATTGCTGGCCCCGAAATACTATGATGCTGTCTCTTTTGTATTTGATTCTTACCTGAAACCCGAGGCACGGGAAATTTTCCTCTCAATTTTCAAAAATAAAACTAAACCTGAATTGGAACAGATCTACCTGACAGCTTATCAGAGAAACATTAAAGCACTGGGAACTTTCGGTTTTCAGTATTTTTCAGGTAACAGGAAATTTTTCCATTCTATTAAGCCCACGATCAGCAATCTCAGAAAAAACATCCATTTTGCTGAAACATCGCTGCTGGCTAAATTTTTTTCTTTACTGGAAAAGGAATATCAGATCTGATTTTTATCACTTTTGAACATTTTTATTATCTCTTTAAGAATGCCGAACAAATAGAGTTCAGCAAAATAGAATAAAGCAAAAATAAAAGCGAGAGTTAAAAAGGCGAGTACTCCCCCATTCTGAAAAAAATGAACAGAATTTTTTAAAATTCTAACTAAAACCATATTAACCAGGAGAAATGAGACGATCTTAAATGTGAAAAATCCAATATTCAGATGAAATCCTGTTTTTAACCTGAACCTTATATACAATAGAATAGATTTGATTATCCTGTTCAGAAGAAAAGCTAATGAAATTATATGAATTCCCGAACTCTTAAAAGATATTGCGAAAATGATATGAAATGAAATAGATATGATCTCGAATATTGCCGGGAAAGTTGTATCTTCCAGGGCAAAAAGGCTTCTTGATAAAAGCAGATCGATGCATATAAATGACATTGCAAGGGCATAGTAGGAAAATGCAGCGGAGGTGATAAGAACATCAGAATGGTCAAATGCACCACGGCCGAAAAGGATTGTGATTATCTCCACTCTGAAAATAAAAGCTGCCATCGATACCGGAAGGAAGACTGTCAGCAATAATTTCAGGCCTGAAGATATTTTTTCTACAAATAATTTGGGTTTTTTTATCAGCCTTACAAATTCGGGAAAGATTACTGTCGAAAAAGGTTCAAGAATTACTACTATCCCGAACTCCATAACTCTATAGCCCAATTGAAGTGCAGTCACGCTCCCGATCGCCATTCCCGAAACCAGATAATTGTCAAATAAAATTCTGAATTTTGCAAAAAATATCCCAACGATCATTGGTGCCGATAGTTTCAAGACCTTTTTTATACTTGAGTTAAAACTCAGAAGAGGAGTCAATCCCCTTTTTTTCAGGTATAGGATATGGGTGGAGAGTTTTAATAGAGATCCCAGAGCGATACCAATTGCCAGCGGTATAAGGCCGATTTCTTTATCTATCAATGTATAGAGGATAAAAATCGAACCGATTACCTTGAACATCAGATCTCCCATTGAAGCAGGGAGAAATTTCTGATCTGAATTGATAAAAAGGTAAGTTGAGATGGATGCTATGATAAATCCGATCCCCAATGAGATTATTCTTAAGTATGTAATCGTTATCCCGGCCGTTTCTTGAGGGAAGCTGGAAAAATTTCTGATTATCCAGGGAGAAAAGAAAAAAATAATTAGTGAAAGGGAAAACCCGATTGCAATAAGAAAAGAGAAAGCTGAATTAAAAAGTCTTTTTTTTTCTTCAGGTGTGCTGCTCTTAACATATTCCGGTAAAAGTGCAGGAGATGTGGATTCGTTAAAAAAATCAAAGATTATTATAAATACTGCAAATGAGAAAAAATATGCATCCGATATCTCTGATGCACCAAATATATATGCAATAAGCAATTTTTCAAGAAAACCAAGGATTTTAGTGGTAAGGTGTATTGAGGATACATAAAATGTCTCTTTGAAAATATTAGTCCATTTCATTAGAGGGTGGTCTATTTCTTGAAGACCCGGGAGATGATTGATCTTTTACTATTCTTCATCCTTATTCTCTCAATTTCCTTGAAGGCATCCCTTGTTTCGGCAATTATTTCATTATTATAAAAAGAGAGAGTTTCTACTTTTCGAAAAGCTGCAGATGCCTTGTCGAGTTTTTCAGCCTTAAGATAAGTCTTCCCGAGAAAAAACCAGCTGTATTCATTCTCCCTATCCATATCTATTGCTTTAAGAAAATAATTTTCCGCTGCATAAAAGTTTTTTCTCTTCATCAGGATATACCCCTGATAGATCTTTGTAAGAATGTCTTTGTTGTTCATTCTGGCTGCTTCTTCGAGTTTATCCCCGGCTTTCAGGAAATTTTCCTTTAAAAGGTGATAAAGTCCTTGATTAAAAAGGAGATCGACGATTTGTCCCGGGGGATAATATTGAGGGGTTGCTTCTGCAGCAGTACTTGATAATTCCCGAATGGCAAGAACATATGCTTCATGATATTTGATAAATTCTTCTTTCAATATTTCATTCAGGATGAAGACTTTCCTGAATTTAGCAGAATGAGTCAGATCCAGATAAGCTTTGGTTATTTCTGAACTTCCGGCATCTCCTTTTATTTTAAGAGTTTTTAGTGATTTGGATAAAAATTTGGGGTTGTTCATTTTTTGTTCTCTTCAAAACTTTTTTTTAATAGATGAAAAGTTTCCAATGTATTTTTTCTTGTAGTTTCGTGTGATCCCGATGTGTCAATCGAATAATCTGCAACCTTAAGTTTTTCTGATATGGGGAATTGAGCCCTGATCCGCTCTTTAGCTTCTTCCTCTCCGATGCCGTCACGTTCGGTCAGTCTTTTCCTCTGTTCCTCAGGATTCGTATATGTGACGATAATTTTATCAAAAGATTTATATGTCCCGGACTCAACAAGAAGAGCAGATTCATAAATAAAATAACCTTCGATCTTTGCTTTTGCGAGCTCTTTGTACATTTTATCTCTCTCGGATGCAACAAGCGGGTGAATAAAATTATTTATGAAATTCCTTTTTTTCGGATCCTCAAAAAGTGATTTTGAAAATTTTTCTTTATTTAATCCCGAATCTTTGTCGTAGATGTCTTCTCCGAAAACCTCAATGATTCTTGACGAGATCTCTGAATCACCGGAAAAAATAATATTTTTTGCAATGATATCAGCTTTGGCGGTATAGCAACCTACTTCCTCCAGAATATTGAGGACATAGGTTTTCCCTGTACATATTCCGCCGGTTAATCCAATCTTATACATTAATTTACTCCACTTAGTGGCTCACAGTCTAAATAATTAACAGAACTTTGTCAATATCGGTCCACGTTCAGTTTACGTAATAACCACCAATAAAGTTGATAGTATCATTAATATAAATACCGGTGGGAAAAGGTATTTGTAGACCTTCAGCAGATTGGAATTAAAATATTCGTTGGTGAGGACAAGGCACAGATGTACCGGAGAGAGTAGAATTCCTGAAAATCCGATAACATAAATATAGATAGATAAATCGATGAAATTCGGGAGGTGCTGTATCAGAGGAAGCAGAATGGGGTAGGCAATAGCAATATATGCAGTGTTTACTCCTGTAAGAAATCCTATTGAAAATGAGATAAGGAAGCAAAGGAAGATCAGAAAAGAGAAAGATATATGTCCGGTGGCTGCGGATCCGAAAATATTTGATAAATATATTATTCTCTGAAATACAAGAACTGATGTAATGAGGAGCATTGTTTTCCCCATTAGAGGAGAAAATAACATTTTCATAATATTTTTTACATGGATCTTTTTTATCAGAGTAAGTAACACCGATGTAAGAACAAGTGAGATATATAATGGTACCGATAAAGCAAAAAACAAAATAATGATGATCAGAACTGGCCAGATTCCCCATAAAAAATCTGCCGCTGTTCTTTTTATTGTGCTGTTATTCTTTAGCCGGAGATTCGGGATATTATTTTTCCTCATATACAATGAAAGAATCACAATTCCGCTTATAATATTTAGAATTGTATAGGGGGCCTGAACAAGTATGATTTTTTTCAGAGGGATCCCTGACATTGCTTCAAAAAGGAGAAGTCCGGCATAAATAGGCCAAACAAATTCCCAAATGTGACGAAACCAGTAATTTAAAAATGTTTTAAACTCACCGCTCATGGCCATTTTTTCTGTGGTTTTGTCTACCAGCGGTGCTGAGACCAATGCCCCTCCGGGCATAGGGAGAAGTCCGATTATTGAAGGGGCGATCATAGATACGATCTTATCATTCCTTAATATGGATCTCAGTGAGGATAATAATTGGTCGAACATTTTCTCCTGCTTCTGGATCATTGTTATATAGAGCACTGAAAGAATTATGATATAAAGCCTGATCGAGGTTTTATCTATAAGGATATCGAGTGATGACGATAGTGCCGTCTCTATGTTTAATGAAAAAAGGATTATTGAGTAAACGGAAAGAATAAACAGAGCAAGAGAGATATTTGTTTTTAATTTTAACAGGATCAGAAGTGCTACGATAAGAGAAATGATCTTTCCAATCTGTAAAAGCTCCATTTTATTAGATAAGAGCCGGGGTCAGGAGTTGTTGATGATCTCCAGGATCTCTTTCTGTAATCCCGAAGTTGTAGCAAGTATCCCGGTATTACCTTCCAACTTTGACCCCAGGCTGAAATCGAGAGGTTTGCCGTTTATATCCGAAACAATACCTCCAGCCTCTTCAACAATGAGACAGCCTGCTGCATGATCCCATATTTTTTCTTTATAATCTGGAGATTTGGGATTGGGTATTCTCAAATATATTTCTGCATTACCTGATGCAACGATCCCATATTTCACCTGGCTGTCCAGTTGTACCGGTGGTTCCCCTATCTGAAGTTTATTTGCTATCTCGGTCTGTAGTTCAAGATTGCCGTGTCCGGATTCGTAACTTTGTACAAATCTCATTTTTGTTTTATCCAGATGATCAGTTACAACGATCTTTTTAGTATCTGAGGTATGGCAATTTATCTGTGATGAACCTTCACCTTTCACCGAATAAAAAACAAATCCCTTTTCGCCGGGTTCTCCTTCAAGATTAAGATTCGGACAACCCGATATTCCCAGAACTACTTCTCCGTTCTTTATCAGTGCAAGTGCAACGGCATACTGCTCTCCCCGAAGGAATCCTTTTGTCCCGTCTATCGGATCCAGTGTCCAGAATATGTTTTTGCTGGGCTTCCCGTTGCCGAGGTCTATGCTTTTAAAAATATCTTTCTGATAAAGGTGTTCGTATAAACCTTCCTCATTTTTAATAAAATTTTCGATATTGTTGAATACCTCTTTGTTTTCAGGCTTTTTCAGGTCTGAAGATTCTTCTTCGCCGACTATTGGAATATCTGGAAATGAGTTGTTCAGAATACTGCATATTATTGCCTGTGATGTGAAATCTGCTATGGTCACGGGGCTTTTATCTGATTTATCGATCTTATCCCCTGCAGTTAGTTCTTTTTGTATCTTCCGACTTATCTTCATTGCCTTGTTTACAGCTTCAAGTCCAACCTTCAGCTCTTCTTCATACATATAATCTCCTGGAATATTTAATTTTATACGATTCCCCCACCAAGTCAACATTACAAGGGGTGACGCCCATTAGAATATAATAGTCAAGAGTACAGACTGATTTTTTATTTTTTTGCTATTTCCATTTTTCATTGCAATATTTAAGAAGTTTTACACCCGAGATTTCTTTAGCTTAAAGTTACAG
>Ga0190293_1000399_pt1 | contig 15406 bp, 19 predicted proteins | sample 48693001_MG_FD_161671 | JGI IMG/M metagenome (GOLD analysis project Ga0190293, IMG submission 161671) | Hydrothermal vent microbial mat bacterial communities from Southern Trench, Guaymas Basin, Mexico - 4869-30-0-1_MG | ecosystem: Environmental > Aquatic > Marine > Hydrothermal vents >... | reverse complement strand
GCACAGTATGACACGATTCGAAGCACAATTGATAGACGCATTAATCGAGTATGACCCGTTAATGACACACGTAGAGGCGAGGGACATCATAGACCGCGAGATCGAGATGACCACGCACGAAGACCGCGAGCATATGGTAGACCACATGGAGACGGAGTACCATTATAGCAAGGGGTTCATTCACACATTAGATCCAGGAGATGACAGGTGAAGACGTTCATCATGACGGTAGACCCGCATAGAAAATTCAGTACAGCCACACCGGAGCAGATATTGAATGCTTGCGGTGTAGTGTCACAGTGGGCAATGAATCCGAGGTACGAGGAAGCGTCAATGTACGAGGCACTGGCAGAGCAGTATCAAAGGCGGCCAGAACCAATGAGTGCAGAATGGGGTGGAATCATATCGGAGGATGGAGTGTTTAGTTTTCCAGGAGATCCAGATCAATTTCCACTGTTGACAATTCAACATGGAGATGAGATGTTGTATCAATATCAATATAGCATGGTAGCCGTGGTCAATGATGGAGGTACGAAAATTTTTAGAATGGATTGAAGAGACACAGGCCTCGTCAAATCTGGCGAGGTCAATTTCACGAGATAATAGGAGCATATCATGAAAGGTAAAATGACACAAGCCGTCAAGTCGTCATGTCCGAGTTTGTCCAGATCACAGGTTGGAGTGATTGTCAATGAAGAATTGAAGATCCTAAAAATGTGTGGTCAATTGATGCATTATGTGTTAGGCGTGAGACGTGGTGAGATTATTGTTTATTTCCAACGAGGCAGGGATCTACCAGAGCCAGGAGATCTTCCCGAAGGTGAGTGCAGGCCGGAGCGTCCGTGTCCAGCAAAAGGCGCATCTCAATTTGTATATCTCACAATCGAAGAGGCGCGTCAACAGGCGGCTGTGATTAATTGAGGCAATTCGAGCAGGTTAGGAGTTTGGAGTGTAGGCCTTGCGATCATGACGGTTCAAGCCACCCTCCCCGTAGACTCCTGTTCTGCGCGTTCTGGGGCCATTTGCGGTAGGGGTTCATTGTGTGGTATGTTAGCCGTTCATTCAATCGGAGAATAACATGCATGACAATACAATGACAATCGAGTTTAGAATCAATAACCACAAAATCGGAGTAGTTTGCTCGTCTGGTGGTGGTATGTATGCCATACACGAGGTAGATCAAAATTACCACAATGCCGAGATGCAGTCTGGATCTATGGTCGAGATTCAAAGTTATGTATACGAGCATTATGAGCATACATTATTTGATGCGGATTTCGAGAATATCTAAAATGAGTTCTGGGAATGGACTCCCAGCCGAGACTGGATCTCGGACTAAAATTAAATGAAGAATAGTTTGGACAGTTCGCAGAATCATGTATAGTAGCTGGCATACCAACTACACACCACGAACACGGAGCACGACATGAGAACAACAATGAATAGACCACAAATGAGGGTAGTCCTGGATTTCTTGGGAGTTCCATTTTCACGCCAAGGCGCGAACATGAAGCAAAGCCAAGCATTGTTAGACACGTTCATTCAGAACCAGCCGGAAGAATACAACAAGGCCGTAGCGATCATTGTCCGCCACGAGTTGCCAGAAGCCGCCACCGAGCGTGAGACATCATTTCACGATTTAGGTAAGATTGTCCATGAGCACATTGCGAATATGCAGACGAGTGCGATTGACAAGGTGAGACGCGAGTCAATGGAGATCGCAAAGGCCGCCATCGAACGTGAAGCCAAAAAGTTTCGGAAGGTCGAGATCATTGTCAACGGCAAATCGAGCAAGAAGTTGGATTTCGTAGCACCAGCCGTGTTCGATGACATCATGCAGTTAGCAGCGGCCAGATTGAACGTATTGATGACAGGGCCAGCAGGATGCGGCAAGACGTTTTTAGCCGAGAAAGTGGCCGAGTCGTTAGGGTTAGATTTTGCGAGCCAGTCATGTTCGGAGGGCATGTCCGAGTCAGCATTAACAGGGTGGTTATTACCAACAGGAACGGGTGGAAAATTCACATATGTCCAGAGCGATTTTGTGAGAATATACGAGAACGGTGGAGTATTTTTGTTCGATGAAATGGACGCAGCTGACCCGAATGTTATGGTATTCATGAATCAGGCATTAGCAAACGAAGGCTTCCACTTGCCCCAGCGTTATAACAAGCCATTCATCAAAAAGCACCCAGATTTTGTGGCAATAGCCGCCACGAATACCTTCGGAAACGGAGCGGATCAGATGTATGTAGGCCGGAATCAATTGGATGCGGCAACATTGGATAGGTTCAAGGTTGGAACGGTAGCAATGGGATATGATGCAGGCGTCGAGGAGAGCATTGTAGAGGCGAGCGTGTTAGTTTGGGGTAGGAATGTAAGGGCCAGCATCGAACGACACAATCTGCGCCGCATCATGAGCACGAGAGTCATGAAAGACGCATCAAGGATGGTAGCCGTAGGGTGGTCATTGGACAAAGTCGCAAACAATTATTTTGCAGATTGGACAGCGGACGAGCGAGCATTGGCAGGAGTTTAAGACGAAGTGCCAAGGATGGCGCAATTAATTGTAGACATTCACACAGAACCGAGTAAGGTAGGGGTAGGTTATCCACATGAGACAGAACATGATTAGCACGAAGGGCAAGTTGATTTCAATACATTTCAATTCGTTAGGCGAGTTGATGACAGCCAAGCCGAGCAATCCACATAATCAAGGTAATTTTGATTATGTCAAGACACGGCCAGCAACATTCTTTTTAGGAGACATGAATGCGGAGCAAGTGATCCAGAAGGCCGTTGTCGGAGACGAGTCATTGTTGAAGATGTTGCACAAGAAAGCCAGCAGGTTGGCGCAGGGCGAGTATACGAGCACGAGCATCGAGACGGTTCAAAAGCGTAAGCGCAAGCGCATCAAAGGCGCACAGGGAGACGAGTTGGACATTCACGCAGTGTATCAAGGCAAGTTGGATCGAGCATGGAGTAGCCGCAAGCACGTCGAGATTGATGCGCAGGCGAGTTTATACACAGTCATGATTGACGTAGGAGCCACGGTAGCGGTAGGCGTAGACGAGTCAATGTGGAGGGCAGTGGTGGCGCACAAAGTGGCAGACGAGTTAATCACGGCAGGAAAATCGGTTAGGATCATTGTAGGGAGCGGAGCAAGGAACGTCATAAGCGGTAGCCGCATTGTGACCACAGACATAGTGGTCAAGAATTACAACGAGCCATTGAGCATGGAGCGGTTAGCCGCAATGTCTCATGCAGGATTTCACCGTGTTTTTAATTTCATGGCCAGATGCATGGTGGAGCAGAACGTCAATCAAAGCATGGGTTCATCATTCAATTATTTGAAGGATCACAGGCCAGCGCATATGGAGGATAGCGAGGAATATATCTACGTAGCCCAGAGTGTCAACGAGTACCAAGCCAAGCACAATATCAAGGAAATATTCGACAAAATTCGTGCAAAATAATTTGCACAATTCACACAACTTGTGTATAGTAGTTCATGTGGTGGCAATGTTGTCACCACGGTTAAAACCCAACCGGAGAACGACATGAAAGCGATCATTAACGACGAGTATAGCATCATTTGCACAGGTGCAGAATGCGACGAGAGCAAGGGCGAGTTTGTATTTGATTCGTCATTGAAGGGCAAGGCACAGTTGGCCAAGGCAGCGTTGAAGGAAGTATGTAGGGCCAATGCCATCAAGCACAAAGCGAAAGACACAGCGGCCAGTTTGGTCAAATTAATCGAGCAACATATCGAGGATAGCAACATGAGCGAAGCAACCGAGAACACCGAGACCGAGACCGAGACCGAGGCAGAGGTAGCCGAAGTCAATCCCATTCTGGAGATCGTCAAGTCGTGCCATGCAAAGGGCATGAGTGAAGATTTGACCATGATCGAGATTTTGAAGACTGGTCAGTTCAAGACGTTTCCCAAAGCGATCAAGGCGTATCAAGCCACATTGATCGAGGCAGGGTTCGAAGACAAGCCAATGACCAAGCCGGAGCGTGACAAGCAAATCTTCGACAAGTTGGCCGAGAACAAATTTGCACCAGCCGAGTATGACGAGGTGCAGAAAGTCCAGGATTACTTCGTGAAGAACATGAAGGGAGTAACCGAAGCCAAGGTACTGTCCAGCATCAAGGCATGGTGCAAAGCGAACGAAGTCGAGATGCCGAGCAAGCCAAAGGGTACAGGCAAAGGCGGCGGCGGCGGCAACACGAACATCCCGAAGTTGGTCAAGTGGATGTTTGCGAACCGTCAAGGCACAGATGCGGATTTCAAAGCGTATTGTGAGGAGATCGAAGTCGGAGCAACACGCACCGGAGTCTTTTCCAATGTGTTCGCAGCGCACAAGGCAGAATGGGAGGCCGAGTCCAAAGTCGAGCCAGTCGCAGAAGCCGCGTAATGACACGTAGCATGTAGTTGGTTAAAAACCGGATCGAGTAATTGATCCGGTTTTTTATTGCGTGTTAGATGAGAATGTGAATCATTACCTACGGCTCGCTGTGCTCCGTTCTAACGAGTTCGTCATGGAGGCCTCATGGTTGGATACCCTGCCAATTGAAACGCGTTAGACTCGGGCTGTGACGCGCACAATGCGCCATTGAACCGGATCACGCACCACACACCACACCATGACACACCACACACCACACCATATCTCCGGAATGCGGGGAGTTTGGGTTCGGGTGGTGCAATGGTGGCGGGGTGGTATATCGGACGCGTTAGACTCGGGATTAGGGTAGCGGCATTGAACCGAGGTGTAGGTCTCGTCATGTGATGGCACACAAGAACGGCGAGGTAGAGAGCTGAGTCCCATTGTGACGTGGTTGCAATGAGGCGAGATTTGTGGTATTATCACATATGGCAAAACATTACAACAGCGGGAGAATCAATATGAAGAAAGACGGTAAAGACGCATTAATGGAGATGGAGGATGCGGTCGAGTTGTTCAAGGATAGGCAGACACAATACGGTAGCGCGTACAAGCGCGGAGGTGAGATCCTCCACTCATACTTCCCAGATGGCGTGACATTGAAAACCGTAGGAGACTTCGAACGGTTTAATGTATTCGTCATGTGTATGTTGAAGTTGAACCGATACGCCAGCAACATTCCACGAGGAGGACACCTCGACTCTGCACAAGACTTGATCGTGTATGCGTCAATGTTGGCGGAGATGACAGACGAAGGAACGGACACAGCATTCGAGACAATCACATGAGCCAGTTATTCGTCATAGGACACCAGCGTAGTGGAACGACATCACTGCGGGCTTGGCTATCACAATCACCAGACACATACCTCGCAGACGGCAATGGCAAGGAACTCCAATTCTTCAATTCGCAGTTCCACCTTGGTCTAGATTGGTATCAATCAAAGCACCCGCAATATCTAGAACGGCCAGACCAGATCCTCGTCGATGTGAATCCCAACTATTCCTACATTGGGTTCGTAGCCGAGCGCATATATGACACCTACCCAGACGCCAAGATAGTTCAAGTGGTGAGGAATCCATTTGAACGAGTCTACAGTCTCTGGAGATTGTTTCACAACATGCGCGCAGGGCGGGAGCCGAGATCATTCGATCAATTCTTATTCGAGGATCTGCAATCATTTGATTCAAGACGCTATCTGCGTGAGGGTGAGTACCTGCCCTATGTAGATCCAAGTCTGGCATGTCCCTACACACCATTCATATTGGAGTCTGGTGCATACTCGACTACGCGCAAGCGGTATGTAGACCTGTTCGGGGTAGACAATGTTGTGACGGTTCTGTTTGAGCGCATGATAAAAGAACCACTGCTCACCACGAATCTCATACTCGACTTTGCTGGTGGAGATCCACTTCGCGAGATAGACGACTCGCCACGCAATGTAGACGACAAGTGGAACAAGACCACCAAGCGAGCATTAGTTCCTGTGAGACATGCATGGGAAAGCTGGCAACTCGATCAATTGTATGACCTCTATAGGCATGAGGTCAACGTACTGGGTGCTGACATAGGCCTAGACCTTTGGAAATACTGGGAAATGAGATGATTTTTATTGATACAGAAACAACCGGACTATTAAAACCCGATGTAGCTGACCTGAGCCTACAGCCTTCCATAACTGAAATCTGTGCCATCAGACTCGATGACGACTACGAGTTTTTGGGGCAGGTCAACACGTTGATAAACCCCGAGGTGGAGATCCCAGAATTCATAACGAAGATCACTGGGATAGATGCAGAGCTCGTCAAAGACAAGCCAACATTCATTGAGGTGTATGACGAACTCGTAGACCTGTTCCTTGGTGAGCAAGTTGTCGTAGCTCACAATGCTCCCTTTGATATGGGAATGCTCTGGACTGGTCTCGCGAGACACGGGTTGGAGTACAAGTTTCCTTGGCCTCCCATCTGGCAATGCACTGCCGAAGCATCCATGAAGATCGAAGGGCGCAGACTGAAATTGCGAGACCTGCACGAGTTAGCGACAGGTCGCAAGCATGAAGAAGGCGCACACAGGGCAGATGCAGACGTACATGCTTTGATCCGTTGTCACAAGTGGCTGACCTCGGAGAACTATGTATGAGGGACATGCTGAACATAGCACTGCGATCTGAATTCACATTCAAAAAGACGTTCCAGAAAGTTGTAGACATCTGCGAAGGACAGCATACAGCACTCGGCATAGCTGATTTGAATTCTACGCAGGGACACATTGCTTTTAAAAAGGTATGCGTCAAGAACGACATCAAGCCTATATATGGAACTCGGGTTAGTGTTGTTCTTGATCCTACGCAGACGGTCAAAAATCCTGGACAGTTTGGATTCGAGCATGTTCTCTTGGCGAGGAACACAGCTGGTCTCCAGGAGATTCATCGCACCGTCAAGCTTGCATACAATCAGTTTAAGTACCGTCCTCTGCTCGGTGTGATGGACATAATGCGTCTGTCCGAGAACGTGATAGTGATCGCTGAGAATTTTGATACGGCAGAGATTGGCAGGTTAGACTATGTTGGTCTATCGCAGATCACGAGACCAGTGTCTCTTGAAGCTGATCTCCCGCGAGTCGCACTCAATTATAATTTCTACCCAACTCCGGAGGATAAGGAAACGTATCAGCTACTGCTGGGTTCTCGTACAATGGACAACAGAACATTCCAGCAGCACATACTCTCCACAAAAGAATGGTACAGAATCTGGAAGGATGAGGAGGCTATTAACAACACCTACAAGATCGCCGAGGAATGCAACGCCGAGTTGCTGAATGCCACGAACATCAGATACAAGGGCAGCAAGACGTTGGAAGACGTCTGCGCCAAGGGCTTCGTCGAGCGAGGCTTCCATCTCATAGAGGATCAATCAAAGAGGGATCAGATTTCTAACAGAATTAAAAGGGAACTCGATCTAATCAACGAGAAGGATTTCGCTGACTACTTCCTCGTCGTAGCTGATATGGTGAGTGCTGCGAAGCGTAAGATGCTAGTCGGGCCAGCTCGTGGTTCTGCCGCTGGTTCGATTGTGTGCTACTTGGCTGGTATAACGGAGATCAATCCATTAGACTATGATCTACTCTTCGAGCGGTTCATTGACATTAACAGACACGATATGCCAGACATTGATATAGACTTCCCAGACGTTCATCGTCAGGCAGTCATCAAGAAGTTGGAGCAGGACAATGGAGGCAAGGAATACGTAGCGCATATTGCCAACATCTCACGCATGAGATCAGATAGCATGGTGAATCACGTAGCCAAGGAGCTCTGGATACCGTTCGCAGACGCCATCGAGTTGAAGGAAGCAATGATTAAGAGGCCTGCGGGAGACAAGCGCGTAGGTTCGTGTGTCATTGATACGTTGAACGAGACAATGGTAGGCAAGAGGTTCAGGGAGAAGCACCCAGCAATGGAGGTAGCTGCCAAGTTCGAGAACCACGCCACTCATGCTGGTGTTCATGCGGCTGGCATCCTTGTCTGCAATGACCCTATAACTGACTATGTCGGAGTGAATGCGCGAGACAATGCCGCTATGATCGACTACCGCGAAGCCGAGGAGCGCAACCTATTGAAGATTGACGTTCTAGGATTACGAACGCTCGCTGTGTTGCAGGAGTGCGCTGAACTCGCAGGCTTCGATTACCACGACTACTACGACTTGTCGTTAGATGACGACAAGGTTTTCAGCCTATTCAGGGCTGGTCGCGTGACTGGCATCTTCCAATTTGAAGGGCAGGCGTTGAAGGGATTGTGCAGACAGATCAAAGCAAAATCGTTTGATGACCTTTGTGCCATGACAGCGTTGGCACGTCCTGGCCCGTTGAAGGGTGGCGGAACTACGAGGTATATTGCTCGTCATTCTGGAGATGAACCAGTCGAGTACATAGCCAACAATGAAGCTGTTATCAAAGCCACCGAGGATACCTATGGAGTCATGGTGTATCAAGAACAGCTGATGCACATTGTACGAGGTCTGGGTATGTCATGGGAGGACACATCGCACTTCCGCAAGGTGGTATCGAAGCGGCAAGGGCTCGAGAAATTGGGAAGATTCAAAGATGTATTCGTTGAAGGTGCGCTAGGCTCTGGCCTCACCGTGACGGAGACTGAATACGCATGGAAGCAGATGATTACCTTCGGAGCATACGGCTTTAACAAATCTCATTCTGTTGCCTACGCTCTGATCAGCTACTGGACTGCTTGGGCCAAGATGTACTATCCACTTGAATTCACAGCAGCATCATTGAACAATTCGAAAGACAAGGAGTCGTCAGTCCGCATTCTCCGAGACATGGTTCGCAATGATGGAGTGGACTACAAAACAATAGACCCTGACGAGTCAGAAGTCAAGTGGATTGTTAAGGATGGCTCATGGCTATTGGGTGGACTGACGAACATTGACGGCCTCGGTGTTGCCAAGGCAAGGAGCATCATCAAGAAGCGCAGGGAGGGTGAATCGTTAACAGATGCGATGTACATGAAGCTACTCCATCCGAAGACTGTCTATGACATTCTATTCCCATGCGAACATTACTGGGGTGAGGAATACGTCTCGCGGTGGAAGAAGGTAGGTCTCCCGCGTAAGCCAATAACAATCGAAGAGATAGGAGGTAAGGGTGAGTATACATTTATAGGCAAGCTGATAATGAAGAAGGTCAAAGACCTAAACGCGAAGGAGCAAGTTGACAAACGAGATGGCAGGATCTACGAGACTGACACCTTGGCTCTCAATATTATTTTGGAAGATGACACAGACCAAATAATGTGTAGAGTTGGCAGATTTGACTTCGACACGGTGGGACATGATATAATAAAAACCGATGACGCGAAAGAACAAGGTTGCTCAGACTGGTATCTCGTAAAGTCTGGAGCGATCATCGCTGATCACATGAGGTTCGTGTTCATAAAGCGAATCTCATTCATAGGAACAACGAGGGCAATTGAACAATGAGAAAGATATTTAGCTTGACGAGGGATCTGGCTTGTGTGACCAGATACTCACAATCGTATATTGCGAAGGAGGAATCAGTGCTTGAACATACAGGCTTTGTGTGTCTCGTCTCCATGGCGGTAGCTACACGTCTCATGAACGCTGGCGAAGAGATTGACATAGGTAAGCTTCTCGGCAGAGCAACAGCTCATGATCTCGATGAGGTTATTACGGGAGACATTCCAAGACCTACCAAGTATGCGAACGACGAGGTCAGGGAAGCACTTCATAAGATGGAGACCATCAATATGAAGGAAATATCAACGAGTGTATTTCAGACAAGCAATGTGTACCTTGCATGGAGGAATGCGAAAGACGACTCGAAGGAAGGTGTTATCCTACGAGTGGTAGATGCTATGGCCGTAGTGTACAAAGCTTGGCATGAGAAGCGGATAGGCAACTCGTCAATAGCAGGTCATGTTCTCGATGTACGCAAGGGACTGATTGAGACTATGGACACGAAACTCTATGTGTTTGAAAACGAGAGGATCATGGCAAGTCTGATTCTTGAAGCTATTGAAATTTGCGATGAGGTAATATGATGAAGATAGAAATAATGAGACGTCCGGTGAGTGGCATGGAGAAGAAGGTATGGCAGTTCTCCCGCCCAGCGGACAGATCCACGAGTGCTGCGTCTATTGGAAAGATAGATGCTCCCGTCAATGACTTCCCAGACTTCGTGCTTGCCATCGAGTCTACGATCTTGGAGCGTGAGGTAATAGCCTCGCTACGTGATATTGTAATGTGGGCGCAGTCTTCACGCGTTGAAGACCCAACCAAGTTTGAGATCGACGAGCAATATAACTCGCCTGACATCAGACACATTCGCAATGAGATGGCGAAGGCAAAAGCGGCAGGTGTGAGACAAGATGACTACAGGCTCCTCCTTCCCATCCTATCCACGACTCGCTACGCAATTAAGATCAGCTCGCGGTCACTGATCAAGCTGTACAAATACTTCCTGCGGTTCTCCGCCTTTGATGACGCGTCTCGTGTTGTGTTCGGAGTTCTACAAGATGCAGACCTCCACCACAACATAGATTCAATGACTGCGATTGATATTCTCCATGACGTTCGTAGTTTGCAATCTGGTCGCGTTGGTGATATGATTACGGTGTGTGATAATGTTCCGTTTTCATTGCGGACTCATATCATCAGACATAGGCTTCTATCTGTTCGGGATAACCTAATTGACATGATAACTGACGGCTCCTACGCCAAGATGTCCATACGAGACGAGATGACTGTCTCAGTGTCGGCAGATACTACGATATGGCGAGACATATACAGCAAGAGATCATGCTGGCTCGCGCAGTATTCGTTGTGGAGTGGTATTCTAAATCAGGTCAGTCAACACATGGATCTATCCGAGGATGACCTGCCCTGCTCTGGTGGTGTGTGTCCCTACGTTGCAGACAATGTTCTGCGAATGGAGGGAAAAGATCCTAATGCCGTCTGTCCACTCTACGCACGAATGAATCAAGTAGATGTAGGACTCGCCATGAAGGATCGAATGCGTATGCAAGTAAACGAAGATCGCCGTCTGCCATTCTGGCTTTATGTAATCAACGAGGATATAATCTAATGATATACATCGCTGGCCCGTTCTTCAATGAACGGCAACTCATGCTAATCAAGGACATTGAAAAGATGCTTGATGAGCGTGGTCTCGACTACTTCTCACCACGGCTGGAGGGTGGAGTGTTGAAAGACATGACTCCGGAAGACCGTGAGCAGGCGTTCGCTGACGTCTACTACTCGAACGTCAATGCCATTGTAGATTGTGAGTTCGTGCTTGCTGTCATTGATGACTTCGATGCTGGCACAATGTTCGAGATAGGATTCGCTGCTGGCATTGACAAGACTGTTATAACACTGACTGGTCAGAACTACGGTCTAAATGTTATGCTCGCCGTTCCTGTCATGCATCACTTCAGTAGCATCTATCAGGTTGGAAGATACCTTGGCGGAGAATCATTTACACAATTTGAGCCTGAGGTAGTAACATGATAACCGAACTATTCAAGCAAGATGCACGAGGCCAGATAAGGGTGTGGCGCATCTTCGACACCCAGCTCGGTGAGATTGGCATGGAGTGGGGAGCGATAGGCGGCTCCATTCAAGATCATTATGAGGATGTGCCACATGGTAAGGCTGGCCGCACCGTTGAGGAGCAACAGGCCTCGCGGATCAATTCTCGGATCAACAAACAGATCGACAAGGGCTACGTCTACTCGGAGCGTGAGGCGCGTGAAAACAAGCCAACCAATGCACTGGGACTCGCCAAGCCAATGCTGGCCACCCCGTTCAAGAAGGTCTTGGATCTGTCATACACAGGCCTCGTCCACCAAGCCAAGTATAACGGACACCGCTGCATGATAACAATGCAGGATGGCGAGAAGATAGCCTACTCGCGCAATGGTAAGCGCATCGAATCAATCCCCGAGATATTGGAAGGGGTAGACGTTCCGGAGGGCATGACACTGGATGGAGAACTGTACATTCATGGTGTGCCGTTGCAGACCATTGGCAGCTACGTGAGACGCAGGCAGGAGATGACGAAGCAGCTGTTCTTCGTGTGCTATGATGTCATAATGGATGAGCCATTCAGCGAGCGTTATAAGTTCATCAAGGAGATGAAGTCAAGTCTCAAAGTGACCATTGCTCCAACCATGTCTGGCATTGATCCAGACAACATGGCGGGAGTTATGAAGCACGTCTTGGCTGACGGATACGAGGGCCTGATCTTACGACAGGACAACTTCGGATATGAAGACGGGAAACGCTCCAAGGGCCTCGTCAAAGTGAAGCAATTTATTGACGACGAGTTTAGAGTCGTTGATATAAATCCGTCAGCTGACGGTTGGGCAGTGCTCACTTGCGTCATGCAAGATGGAGTTCGGTTCAGTGTCACAGCTCCTGGAACCATTCCCGAGAAGACTCGGGTAATGATTAATAAGGAGCTGTACATAGGCCGCAAAGTGAATGTTCAGTTTGCGGAATTTACCAAGGCTGGAAAACCTTTTCATCCAGTCGCAACAATGTGGAGAACGAAGGAACATGAGTAGATATCAAGCAGTAGGAACTAAGGTCGTTGACAAGAAAGATGACTCTTCATTTGTGAGGACTGTCACTACCAATGGCGCATTGAAGATTGCAGAGCGAATGAATTCTATGGAGTTCATGCTCGATAGGTTCGCGCAGAATGCGATCATGGCCAGTATCTCACCTGACGAGAAGAAGCCCCAGCTCGATGTGGGCATTGTGTTTGTCAGTGAGGATGAGGAGGAAGAGCCGTGGGAGGATCATGAAGAAGACCTCGGCCAGATGAACTCCAATGACCTCGAGTATGCAGTTGTGCAGTGGTCACATGACAAGGGCATAATGGGGAACTCGTCATTAGAAGCGCAGACGTTGAAGGCTGTATCGGAGATCGGCGAGTTAGCAGACTCGGTTATCAAGGGTGAGGATTTGAGAGATCACATCGGAGACATAGTTGTTTGTCTCATCAATGTTGCGGCAATGTCTGGAACTAGCGTTCACGAGTCACTGCACTTGGCATACAATGAGATCAAAGACCGGACAGGCTACATGACGGAGGGTGGCGCATTCGTTAAGGATTGATCGTAGGCTCTCAGCGTGAATTTGGCGCGTGTTTGTGGGTGATTATCCACCACGCGCCATACAATAACAAACAAACAATCGGAGAATGGTGTGAATAGAAGCGTGAGTAACTGCGCTCATTGTGACGGAGAGGCCGTCATAGTAGTTATCGAGGATGGTGACGAGTGGGCTATACGTTGTAAGGATTGTAGATCAGAGATGCGAGGTGTGCGTGAGGACAATCCGAGATTCCAGTATCTCGACATGCTCGACTCGTTGGTAATAGACTGGAACAAAAGACCGGAGGGAAAATCATGACAGAGACACAAGCAGCAATGACACTGTATAGAGACATCCTGATAATCATGGGACTCGTATTCTTCATTGCCAATCAAGTTTTCTATTTCTATCGTGATGTGAAGATTGAGATCATCACGAATAGAGTCCGTAAGATTTCAAAGCAAAGGAACAATGAGTCTGCGAGACCCTCATCTATTCAGAGCGAGCAGGCATTCCAAAAGAAACTTTCAAAGGCGCGTGTACACGAACCAAGGAAGAGACCCAAGTTCGAGATGCCAGACATTCAATTCAATTGGAAGATGGTAGGCTACATTCTGGGAGGTATATTCCTCGTGCTTGCGTTGTACGTAGGGATTACAATACTCAATTATGATCCGTCAGGTGGGAGGGTAAAGTGAAGTGGATAGACAGGAACGCAGAGTTATTCCTGAATCTTATAGGACTGGCCATCATAGTCGTGATTGTCGGAGTCGCATTCCTTCTCGGCGGGTGCTCGTCAATCGAAATCTCAGATGACGAGATCCTCGCCTCGATCATTGAAGCCTGTAACACAGAGGAAATAATATGCAAGCAATAAAGAAATGCGTCAGAGTAGTTGTAGACCTCGCTATGTTCGTTGAGATTGTTATCTTAATGCTGGTCTTGGGAACTCTTGTGTGGGCCGTTGGAGGGCCTCATCCGTTTGACGATTAGCTGCATCGTAGTCTTGCAGCACCACCGTTTGCTCTTTGATTGTGAGGTATGCGTCTCGTGTAAGCGGTGGGAAGTCATCCAACTCAAGGCTTGTGGTGGCAATAGTCCAGTCGATCAAATCCACAAGCACGAGTGATAGGTCTACTGAACTGTTCTGCAAACCTATTGTTGCCACCTCAACATTCTGCTCACCTAATTCTTCGGGAGTTTTATCCCTCACGACAAAGGTTCTCATCGCGTAGACTCCATCCCATGTGTCTACCGGATCATCCTTTGTTTGTGTGACTGGATCTGTTACCGGAGGATCTATGATGCTCGCTCTGACGAGTATCAGGTCTGGTGTGAGCGAGTGCTTCTGATTCTTGAACGTGTCGGTCTGTTCAACAACCTCATGCTTCTCACTCGGTTCTCCAACATTATAACTCTCCACGATACCAGAGCTGCTACTACTGTCCCTTTGCACAACAAAATATAAAGCCATATTGTTACCCTATCTTTTCAATGATTAAGTCTGTAAAAATTTCATCGCTTCCGAAGCTGGCTTTCTCACCGAAGCCTCTATCACTTCTGTTTGACCCTACCCTGTGCTGGAGTTCCATTGTAGAACTACCGGTCAGTACAAGTTTGGCTGAAACCGTAGACTCCGTGTTGTTGTATTGACTAGACCCTGTTCTCGCCGTGGTTCCTGTAATGGTGACACTGGCTCCCGAAGTGCTTTGCAGCTTCATCTGATGCGCGGAGCAGGCGTATGACATTCCAACTCCCCTGACCATATATGTACCAGCAGGTATAGTCACACGATTGCTTGATAACGAAGCCCCACTTATGTCATTTCTGATCAGCACGTTGAGCGGTCTCGTCCTCCATCCGTCTGCCGTAATGCTTCCGCTGTTCGTTCCTGATGATACCTGATGGCGCACGTGTATAATCTCGCCGCCTCCAAGACCAAGGGCGGCTTTCACTTGGGCAGGTGTAGACGGTCTGATATAGCCATCACTACTACCAACATTCACCTGCGTCATTATGTATCCAATGCTCGCATTAGTTGTGGCGTGTGATGAGCGGAAGAGACGTGCAGCTATGTCATTAGAAGAATCGTACATGACATCCTCACGCCATGCTCCCCATGTTGCTCCACCATCTATACTACGCCTTGACCACTTATCAAATTCAGTATCAACAGCTCCACCACCAGCAGTGTATGAGACTTGTGTAATACGAGGAGTGTCCCAGTGAGTAAGAACTTCAATGATATTGTAGCCACGTCCGTTAGGTGGAGTGTTTGTTCCAGAGGAACTTGATGTGGCATATCTACCGTTCTTTACG
>Ga0190293_1000398_pt1 | contig 15445 bp, 15 predicted proteins | sample 48693001_MG_FD_161671 | JGI IMG/M metagenome (GOLD analysis project Ga0190293, IMG submission 161671) | Hydrothermal vent microbial mat bacterial communities from Southern Trench, Guaymas Basin, Mexico - 4869-30-0-1_MG | ecosystem: Environmental > Aquatic > Marine > Hydrothermal vents >... | reverse complement strand
AAGCCGGCCAAAACTCGCTCCTAAGGCGCCGTAAGGCCCGCCGCTGCCGGTCGTATTTAAATATGCTTATAAATAACGACTGGTTATATCTTTGTAACCATCTATCTTATGCTGCGGGCCTAACGGTGCCTAACGATCTCAAACAGTTGCCCGGCTTTAAAACGAACTCCCGCAGACCTCTGTACACGGTATCGCCTGAGCCTTATAGATAACCGCAAAAGAAAAACTTCTTGATATTCAAGATTCAGGAATTAAAGTTATAAAATCGTTGTACGATTTTATAAACATATTTGATTTCGAACGAAATGGCAAAAAGAACTTTATGATGGACAGAGGAATGATTGGATGAGAAAACTCATCTTTGGCATATTACTTCTGGCGGTTGTTGGAATAGGACTGCTGCACATATTTACACCCGGCGACCTCGTTTTCTACCATGATACTTACCGGCGCCTGAGCTATTTCCCCATAGCGGTAGGAGCGATTCTATTTGGTATCACGGGTGGCTTGACGCTGGCCATCTTGACGTCCCTGGCATTTATTCCCCATATTATTCTTTTTATGGGTGAAGGGACTGAAGCCTATCTCAGTGAATTGACCGAGATTCTGCTTTACATTGCCGTAGCCGTCATTATCGGATTTATCGCATCCAAGGAGCGGCGGTTGAGGGAAAAATACGAGCTGTTGTCAGCAAAATTGAAACGTTCTTACGCCAGACTTCACAGCGAGACCGAACTTTTGATAGAAGTGGAAGAACAGCTGAAAGCCAGTCGGAAGCTGTCGATACTGGGGCAGCTTTCAGCGTCGCTTGCTCACGAGATAAAGAATCCCCTGGGTTCCATAAAGGGGACCGCCGAGATTCTCCTGGATGAATTTCCGGAGAATCACCCCAAACATGAATTTGTAAAAATCCTGGTACAAGAAGTGGATAGACTCAATACGTCTGTGGATGAAGTTCTCTTGTTTTCCAGACATCCCCAGAATCTTGAGCAGGAAAAAGGCAGGGAATCCCTGTCAAAAGTTATCACACGTGTTTACAAACTAACGCAGAACAGAACTGAGAAAAAAAAGATTGCATTCAGACTGACAGAAGTCGACGCTTGCCGGGATTGCCTGGTGGATGGTCATCGTTATTCACAGGTATTGTTAAATATGCTGTTAAATGCCATCGATGCCGTGGATCACAACGGTCGGATAGAGATCGCATGTCAACGGGAGGCGTCGTGGGCTGTGGTATCTGTTTCAGACGACGGCCCGGGTGTTTTCGACACTGAACTGGAAAAGGTGTTTGAGCCATTTTATTCCAGGAAAGAGAACGGAACAGGTCTTGGCCTGTCCATCAGCAAGAAGATCGTCGAGGGCTATGGCGGCAAACTAGAAATTGAAAAATCCAGATGGGGGGGGGCTTGTTTCCGGATATGGGTACCCACGTCTCTCCCAAACGCCTATTCCCCTGATCAGGTGTCCAGCGTTTAAGACGTACAGATCGTGTAAAGAGAGGTATTACAATGCCTGCAAAAATTCTAATCATCGATGACGATAAAAACCTCCTGCGAGTGACGGAATACAATTTAAGTGATGTCGGGTTCATGGTGGACACAGCAGCCAAAGGTTCCATCGGCTTGCAAAAGTTCAGAGAGATATTGCCGGATCTCGTCATTACGGATGTCAAACTGGGTGACATGTCCGGTTTGGATGTTCTGGAAACGATCAAACGTGAATCTCCGGACACACCCGTGATTGTCTTCACCGCCTTTGGGTCCATCGATTTGGCTGTAAGCGCCATGCAAAAAGGGGCCTTCCATTTTATCACCAAACCCTTTGATCGAGAGATGTTGAGGCAATCCTGCTGGAAGGCGCTCGAACTGAAGACACTGAAAGAACAGAATAGGTTCCTTTCGGCGGAGGTTAACCGTTTGACCGGCACTGCAGGGATCAAAACCGCCAGTGCCACCATGCGGGAACTTTTGGATACGGCCATCAAGGTGGCCCACAGCGAAGCGACCGTGCTGATCACCGGGGAGTCCGGTACCGGGAAAGAGGTTTTGGCCCGGTTGATCCACATGAGCAGTCATCGCAGTGATAAACCCATGGTCGCGGTCAACTGTGCCGCCATTCCAGAAAGTCTGATTGAAAGCGAGTTGTTTGGTCATGTCAAGGGAGCCTTTACAGGGGCCATTGCCGATCGAAAAGGTCGATTTCAGGCAGCTTCTTCTGGAACACTTTTTCTGGACGAAATCGCAGAGCTGAAACTCGACATGCAGGCAAAGCTGCTGCGGGCGATTCAGGAACGGGAGGTGGAGCCCGTCGGATCTGAAAAGCGCCAAAAAGTTGATATCAGGATTGTTGCCGCCACAAACACGGACCTGGGGCATCTGGTCCGGAAAGGGATGTTTCGTGAAGATTTATTCTATCGCCTCAGTGTGATTCCCCTCCACATTCCGCCGCTGAGGGAGCGTACGGAAGATATCGAACAACTGGTATCCCATTTCCTGAAACAGTTTCATGCGCCCCTCGGTGTGCATTTTAACTCAGAGGCCCTAACAGAGATGAAAGGGTATGACTGGCCTGGAAATATCCGCGAGTTGCAGAATATGGTGGAGCGCTGTGTCATCCTGAGGCAAGGCGTCGCTATCGGGGCATCTGATCTGAAACTCAAGCCCATGGATACTTGCAGTGAAACAGAAATCCCGGAGATTCCCGATGGCGGAATTTCTCTCGAATCCATAGAAAAAGGGCTTGTTCAGAAAGCACTTCAAAAGAGTGGCGGAAACCGGTCGGAAGCCGCCAGACTCCTGCACATCCCCAGGCATGTTCTGATTTACCGTATCGAAAAATATGGGATATAATCAAAAACCTGCCAGACTTAAAGCGAATCTGTCGCAATCTCAACTTGCCGAGAAGCTTGGCATCCGTCAGAATATGGTTAGTGACTATGAAAGAGGCAATCGTCGGCTCTCCCTATCAATGGCCAAACGCATTGCCAAAATACTTAATATAAAAGTTGATAGAATTTCATATTGATACCACAATATGACACATTATCATCTTGACATACCATCATGGCCTTTCTATATCATAACATATTGAAATAAAATTCAGCCACTGGGGCATATGCGCAGAAGCGTTCCCGGTCTACCGGGCAGCGTGCCAAAGGAGGTAGCTTATGGAAGGCAAGGGTGTACCTGAGCACGGTTTGTTGCTCAAGGTGGCTGTGGTCGCCAGGGGGTACCGCGCGCTGTCTGTGATGCGGATGCTGAGCGATATCAAACCAGGAAGGCTTAGACTGCAGCTTGTTGCTATCGCGACGATCAGTAAATCCATTGCCTGCTCCAAATTTGCCGGTGAAGTGGATGTTGCGGTTTATGACGATCCCATGGATCTGCTGACAGTGAAGCACCTGGATTTGATTCTCGAGATGACCGGGGATGCACAGACGCTGGTCCATCTGGCCAGAAACAAGCCGCCTTCCATCGGCGTATTGGACCGTCAGGCATCCATGCTCATCTTCGATATCGCCGGCCTGTACCAACAGGTATCAGCGCGTGATTCTGAAATCAGCCTGGCCTCCTCCTTTGCTTCTGCGCTGTTGGAGGCTTCGCCGGACGGGGTCATGGTCGTTGACAGAGATTTCCGGATTGTCAATTGCAATGAATCGCCCATCATCACCGGCGGAAGAGGGCGAGAATTTTCCCTTGGAAGACCTTGTTTCGACGTGATTCATAATTCCAGAGACTCATGCAGCGACCGCGAACTGAGATGCCCAATGGAGGAAGTGCTCAAGACCGGTCGAACGGCTCGTACCGTTCACGAGACCCAACCGGGCAGCCCGGATACCCGGGTCCATCAATCCACCGCCTACCCACTGACCAACTCCCTCGGCGAGATCGTCCAGGTTGTTGTCTCTATCCGGGACATTACCCAGGAATTGACGGATCGGGTCGAACAACGCACCCAGGCCATCAAAAACGACCTGGAAAGATTTGTACGTGAAGACCGTCTTGCCTCTCTCGGTCGGCTCGTGGCTTCCGTTTGCCACGAAATTAACAATCCCCTTTCCAGCATCCTGACATTCAACAAACTTATTTTAAGATGCATTCAGGAAGATGACTTGCCTGAAGGGGGAATGGAGGCCTTTAGCCACTATCTGGACATTTGTGTCAAGGAGGCCTTACGCTGCGGTCAAATTGTAAAAAATCTGCTTACCTTCGCCAGGCAAAAAAACATAGAACTCATTCAGATCGATCTCAAAGAAATGATCGACACCATCATGGTCCTCACGGGTCATCAGCTGGAAATGAACGGTATCACGTGTGATCTGAATCTGCCGGAGTCATCATTCACTGCCAAAGGAGATTATACACAAATTCAGCAATGCCTGATGAATCTCATTTTCAATGCCATCGAGTCTATGATGGACGGCGGAACATTGACCTTGTCGGGCGGACAAGACCGGGAATTGAAAACTGTCTGGATGACCGTGACCGACACCGGCTACGGGATTGATCCGGAAGACCTTCCCCGTATTTTCGAGCCTTTCTATACCACCAAAAAAGAAGGTAAAGGTGTAGGACTTGGGTTGTCCATGGTGTACGGGATCATCCGTGAACATGAAGGGTCCGTTGAAGTTGAAAGCGAACCGGGCAAGGGAACCCTGTTCAAACTTACCTTGCCTGCCGGTGTTGAACCGCAATAGCGAGCGTATTTCCCGTGGCTTGTTGGGGATTCCGGTTTATCGGGGCCGCGGGGTTAGGGAGCTAATTAAAACGGTAGAATTCCTTACGGTCGAAGATTCCCCGCTGCTTGCAGTCGGGAATTTTCAACCGGTTCAGAAAACAGAGGGAGAAGACACATGATTCAATCGATGCGGATACTAATAGTGGATGACGAGGAGCCGATTCGCGAGGCTTTGGGTGCATGGCTTGTCAAAGATGGCTATCAGGTCAATACGGCCGATTCAGGACAGACGGCCCTGGCGTGTATCGAAGACGGCTGGTTTGATCTGTATCTTGTGGACATTAAGATGCCGGGCATGGGAGGAATTGAGCTTCTCGGGAGAATCAAGGAAATTCAACCGGATGCCAACGTTATTATGATCACCGCTCACGGGTCTATCCAGACAGCGGTGGAAGCCATGAAACGTGGTGCCTGTGATTATATCTGCAAACCCTTTGATCCGGACGAACTGTCTTTGATGACTGAACGGGTGTCGGCCAATCAGGCACTGAAGAATGAAAATCTGGTGTTGCGCGAGCAGCTCATGGAACAGCAGGAAATTTCTATTGAGGGCATCGTGGTGGCGTCTGATGCGCTGCGGGAAGTGTTTGACAGTTTGGTGGACGTGGCACCGTCGTCAGCGCCGGTGCTTATTACCGGCGAAACAGGCGTGGGCAAGGAGATGGTGGCACGGGCAATTCATATGCAGAGCGGCAAGGCGTATGGACCCTTTGTTGCCATCAACTGTGGTGCTCAATCTGAAACGCTTCTGGAGAGCGAGCTCTTCGGTCATGAACGTGGCGCGTTTACCGGTGCGGTCAAAGCCCGTCGCGGAAGACTCGAAATGGCGGATAATGGGACACTTTTTCTTGATGAAATTGGGGAAATCTCACCTAAAATGCAGGTCAGCCTGCTGCGCGTTCTTGAGGAAAAGAAATTTCAGCGGCTGGGTGGAAGCCAAGAGATCAGTTCAAGTTTCCGACTGATTTGTGCAACGCATCGCAATCTCCCCCAGTTGATCAAAGAGGATCAGTTTCGTGAGGATTTTTATTATCGAATCAATGTACTCTCAATTGACATTCCCCCGTTGCGTGAACGCCTGGCAGACGTCCCGGTACTTGCTGATCATTTTCTGGTTCACTTTGTCCAGGAAACGGGCAAGCGTCTGGAAGGGTGGACCCAACGGGCCATTGGGATGCTGATGTCTTACCACTGGCCGGGAAATGTCCGCGAGTTGCGCAACGTGGTCGAAAGGGCAGTGGTTCTTGCCCGGGGTCGTATGATTGGAGCCGATGAACTCTCGTTTCTTCAGCCCGGCACCGATGAATGCCATTTTGGGACGATGACCCTCAAGGAAGTGGAAATCAGTCATCTCAAGGCTGCTCTGGAGGCTACTGATTGGAACATTTCGAGAGCTGCAGAACAATTGGCCATCGACCGGGGCACATTGGCTCGCAAAATTAAACGTTACCAGCTTACCAGGACCTAACTAGTGCCCATCCATAAATGGTCTTTTCACGCCCTGCCGATGTTGGGCGCCATGATTTAACTCCTCAAGATAGCCCGCTATTCCTCCGGGTTAAATCTGACGCCCGCCTTGGCAGAACGCGAAAATCTCTATTTCTGGACGGACACGAACTAACTAAACCTCTGCTGGGTGAATGATTTGGTCAGTGATCAACCGACATCCAAAACCAGTGCCTTGATCGATCTGATCCCCCTTGGGGTTATCGATCAGTTGGCGATTTCCATCGTGGCGGCCAATCTCCAGGCCATTCTTGGATTGAATAGCGATATTGTTGAGCCCAGGCCGGACCCTGAATACGCGTTGTTGCCGCAAAGACAGCAGTTCGACGCCTTGAAAATTATTAAAGAGCTCTCCAGGGAATCCCACGGGGCTGTGTTCAAACTCGGGGTAACGGAGCTCGACATCTGCACGCCTATCCTCACCTTTGTCTTCGGCGAATCTCAGTTAGGAGGGAAAATCGCGCTGATTTCCTTGAATCGTCTTCAGGAGGGGGGTGTTGAGTTAGCATACGAACGGGCGGCAAAAATCGGTGTTCATGAAGTCGGACATATACTGGGGCTGGAGCACTGCTGGGAGGTCCGGTGCCTCATGCATTTTAGTCGAAACCTCGAGCAACTCGATTCTCTGCCGCTACAATTTTGTTCGGCCTGTGAATTTGAAATCGCTCGCCGCATCAGGAATTTGAAAGGTGGATAGAAATATATTTCGTAAAAATAGAAAGGACTCCCTGAACCAATTCAAGGGAATCCTTTCTATGAATGCATATTAGGTAAGAAACGTTTTTACCAGACGGTCCCAGCCGATTTCGGGTACTGCTCCGTAAATATCATCCACCGCCTCACCACCGGTAGCAGCCATCCGGTAACCCCCTTCCTCATCCAGCAGTGTGGTCAGTCGTGTTGCCTCGTCGTCGGTCCACGCCAGGCTCTCAACGCCGAACAGAAGATTCTTGAGGTTCTTTCGAAGGTTTTTAGGCTGAATGACCATCAGCCACCCTTCCGCGTAGGGGGAGGCATTCGCGCGTTCTGAATTGCTGGTAATCTGTGGGTTAACTGCTACTACCGTACCATCCAGGGGGCTCATGGTTTTTGCTTCGTTGTTTCCCCTGACCATTGTGGCTTGAGGTCTGTTTTGCTCTATGGATGCACCGAGTCGCGGAAGCTTGATTTCATCTTGGGGGCCGAGCAATTTCAGGGCAAAATCGTCGATTCCCACCCGCACGCGACCACCGTATTCTACGCGAGCCCAAGTATGCCCGTAATGGTAGTAGTGATCTCTTGCAACAGAGAAACCGGATGCGTGATCGCAAACCGGTGGTGTCAGAGCCGGCATCATGGCTCCGTCCTCTATCATCTGGTCGTAGGGACATTTTACGCAGTTGTAATTATGGGCGCACATTTTATAATCCACGCGACCGCTCAACATGTGCCGGCATTTCCCCTGACTTTCCAGCAAGCCCATTCGAGGTGTGCGGAAAGCAGCCCTTGAACGATCGGCTGCATTTTCTCTGGCCTGGAAATCCGTCTGAACTTTCTGATCAAAGGCACAGCCGAGACAATCAAAAGCATTGATGCACATCATGGACTTTACCACACCTGCCTTGGCCCAGACACACTGATTGTTTGACAGACCGAAAACATTGGGGCGTCCGGCTTTTTTTCTTTTTTTCTCAACCATGACTTCCTCCTTTTGTTGATGATATATGAGATTTGAACCCGTGTTGTGTGTTTGCCTATTTCAAATAGCATAAACCAGGCCAAACTATCCAGTTTGGCATGAATTGATTTTAACTACCTTAAATTATAGTAATTAATTATGATATCCAGGATTGATTGAAAACATGTGGGGACCTTGGCAATAGGGGCAAAATGCAGCACTAAAAATATCAAAACCGCTAAATAAAATAAATATCAGTGGGTTATGTCGGTGGGGCAAAATGACAGAGCATGTGGCATATTGCATCAGCTGCATTATGCCGCACCCCTTTACCTGTCGCGGTTATTCTCAAACCTCAAGCTGGGTTGTCTTAACGGTCTGCGGAAATTCGCTTTAAAGCCGGCCAAAACTCGCTCCTATTGTTGCAAAAGCCGGAGGGCTTCAGAGTCAAGGCGTCTAAGGGTGGGCATCGACTGAGCTCAGCCGAAGTCAAGTCGTAGTATTTTACTTCGAATCCTTAGCAACGCGGGATCTGAAGTTCTCCGGCTTTTGCAATCGGATGCCGTTTTTCTCGAGGGTGATCAGTCTTCTTTTGTACAGGTTACCGATACTCTTCTTGAATGCTTTTTTGCTGACGCCGAAAAGATCGGCAATCTTTTTGGGTCGGCTTTTATCGGTGACGGCAATAAATCCATCCTGCTGTTGTAGTTGGTCCATAATTTTTTTGGACAGGGCATCGATGGTTTTGTAACCGGATTTCTGCAGGCAGAGATCTAATTTTTTATCGTCACGTATTTTTTTGATAAACCCGTCAAGTTCCTGGCCGATTTTCAAGGGCTGAAATACTTCATTTTTGTACAGGATGCCCTTATGCGTGCCATTGACGACGGCGACATAACCCATCTCGGTTCGAGTGGATATGAGCAGGGCTACTTTTTGGCCCTCCCGAAAACCGGTCTGTTTTTGGGGAAGGGTGGCTTTTGCATGTTCATTCATTTCCATTACCTGCTCCGGAAATTGGTGCTGGTGGTCCCGCTTACGGGTTTTCCGTTGAAGGGGTCGGGTTATTTTCGGTTTCATCGGTCTCATTGGTTTCATCGGTCTCATTGGTTTCAACCATCTTGCTTTCCAGCTTACGCTGTCTTTTTTCCTCTTTCTTCTTTTTCTTATCCAATTCCTTCTGACGCTTTTTGAACTGGTAATAGGATTTTGCCATGATGTCTTTTCCCTGGTTGGTTGCCGGATCCATACTGTCAAAAGAATACAGGCCGGCAAAATTGTGGTTTGATACAAGCGATAATAAAAAAGGCATCCCCATTTCACAGGAGATGCCTTTCATTGTCTTAAAAAAGGTTAGACAACGGTCACGTTGGCAGCAGCCGGGCCTTTATTCCCTTGCTCAATGTCAAACGTTACGCGAGCACCTTCATCGAGAGATTTAAAACCGGTTGCATTGATTGCGCTATGATGCACAAATACATCCGGCCCGTCTTCCTGTTCGATGAATCCAAAGCCTTTGCGGTCATTAAACCATTTAACAATTCCGTCTGTCATAATATCATCCTCCTTTCAAAAAATTTCAACGTTGCAAACTGAAGGATGATAACGTTTAACAAACGGACAATTCCTACAGAAAGAAACATTCCCGCCAATTTACTGCGGGATTTAATTGATAAAACACAATAAGCACTTTTAGATGTAATAGCAAGACCATTAAAGTAACTTTTTCTACAGGGTAAGAATAGGGTGTCATCAAATAGTAGAAGGAAAAATTCTAAAAAAAATAAATAGCTTGCATTCGCAATAAAAAGTGTTAGTATATTCCGATTCAACATGGCTCCGCCTTTATTTTGCGGGGCGGTTTTTTTCTGAAGGAACAAATCATTGTTTGGTGTTACATCCTCCAGTTTAAAATTTTGAGCATTTCATAGAAAGGAGGATGTCACCATGGCCAACGGAACAGTTAAATGGTTTAACGACCAAAAAGGATTCGGCTTTATTGAGCAGGAAGACGGGCCGGATGTATTTGTTCACCACTCAGCAATCAATGCAACCGGTTTTAAGAGTCTCAGTGAAGGCGACCGGGTAACGTTTGACATTGAGCAAGGGAATAAAGGTCCTGCTGCAGTCAATGTCACTGTAGAATAGATTGCAACATCTGTAGAAAAAGGGGCATGCTTTCAGGGGTGCCCTTTATCGTTTTAGAGTGATTTCCGGGGAAGAAAACCACACGCCCGCTCTCGCCTTTTGTACGATGCTTCGGACATCTCACTCTTTACCCCATAGTTGCATAAGCAACATGGCAAAGTATAGATAATGGCCTGTTAAATTTACCAATATCGTTGCGATAGTACAAGTCCCCGGATTTCTCTACTGGTGTATTCAAAGGATGGCATCTTTTTTGCCATGTTGTTTACCCTTCGGGAAAACCGGAGAACTTCAGATCCTGCGTTGCTTAGGGTTCGAAGTAAAAAACTACGACTTCACCCTTAGACGCCTTGACTCTGAAGTCCTCCGGTTTTTGCAACGTTGGGGTTTACATGATGCCTATCCTGCGCGTGAATCACAACTTACCCTTTGATGATGGGTACTGCTTGCTTTTCCGGAGAAAAATAAGCAAAACAATGAAAGGCGAAAGGTATTTTGCATGAATATCTACATCGGAAATTTATCATTTAACACCACGGAAGAGACGTTGAAATCCTTGTTCGCAGAGTTTGGCGATGTCGAAAATGTCAAAGTGATCAAGGACAGGTTTTCCGGCAGATCAAAAGGATTCGGATTCCTTGAAATGCCCAGCAACTCAGAAGCGGATCAGGCAATCAAGGCATTGAACGGAAATCGCATTGACGGCAACAATATTAAAGTAAAGCCCGCAGATTCAGGCGGGAAAAAAAAGACCAAACGCCCTTTTCGAAGAAGGGATTATTAAAACAGAAACAATTCTATTTGTATAAGGAACTTAATCATTTGAATTTTAAAAATTTTTTATTTCACCCCCCGGTTGCGGCGGGTATTGAAGCCGCAGGCTATTCCACACCAACCCCTATTCAAACCCAAGCCATTCCCAAGGTTATGCAAGGTCGTGATTTAATGGGACTGGCCCAGACCGGCACCGGAAAAACAGCTGTCTTTGTGTTACCGATTTTACATCGATTGCTGCATGGAAAGCGCGGACGTGTTCGTGCCCTTATCGTTGCTCCCACCCGTGAACTGGCCGAACAAATTCATGAGGCCATTGAAGTTCTGGGAGTTAAAACCGGCTTGCGAAGCATTACGGTTTATGGCGGCGTTGGTATTCAACGACAGATTCAGTTGTTGAAACGTGCTGATATTGTTGTTGCCTGCCCCGGGCGGCTTCTCGACCATATTGGACGGAAAACCGTCGATCTTTCACACGTGGAAGTGCTGGTGCTCGACGAAGCCGACCAGATGTTCGACATGGGTTTTTTGCCGGATATTCGCCGGATTTTGGGTCATCTGCCAAAACCGGATCGCCAGACCTTATTGTTTTCGGCTACCATGCCCAGTCAAATACGTCGTCTGGCTGATGACGTCTTAAAGAACCAGGTCAGGGTTCAGGTTGGGCACGATGCGCCTGCAGAAACGGTCAGCCATGCCTTTTATCCTGTGGCCCGGCATTTGAAGACAGCGCTTCTGCTCAAGTTGCTTGGCAATACGAGCACCGATGCTGTCCTGGTTTTCACGCGTACCAAACATCGCGCCAAGCAATTGGGAGGAAAACTGGCCAAGGCCGGTTATCGTTCAACCTCTTTGCAGGGGAACTTGTCCCAGTCGCGGCGTCAGGATGCCATGGGCGGTTTCAAATCGGGTAAATATCAGGTGCTGGTGGCCACCGACATTGCAGCCCGCGGCATCGACGTATCCAATATTTCCCATGTCATCAATTATGATATGCCTTCCACCCCTGATACCTACATCCACCGTATCGGGAGAACCGGCCGGGCCGAAAACAGCGGCCAGGCATATACCCTGATAACCGATGAAGACAGGCAGATGGTAAGAGCCATCCATGGGGTTATGGGGATGCCGGTGGAACACCGCACTTTGACGGATTTCAATTATCATGCCCCCATGGCAAACCCCAGCGGTCAACCTAGACCTCGCGGAGCAAAGCCTCTGCCAGGCAGCCGGCGCAGACCTCGGGGCGGGAATGGCCGCAAACAAAATAGCCGGCCCGCTAAAGGGGCCTTTGCCTGGCTTTCGCCTCAAAAAGCAAGGAGAAGCGGTGGACGCGTCGGATCGTCCGTCTAACCCGTATAGTGCTACGGGGAATGTGCTTGTTGTTGCGGTTCAATGACGGGGTGATCATTATATCCTCAATGGCACAAAGCTCTTTGTTGAAAACCCTCTCATATTCGGTTATATCCTGTGCGTGGCCAACGATGTATCGGTCTGGTCAACGGATGACGCGATAAGTATATTCCTGGTAGACGTGTTCTGCCGTGCGCCAGTGCTTCGCAGCAAATGATTCTGTCTATAACAGATTTGCTTGCTAACCCTGTGACAAGCCGCGGGGAATGCACTCGCTGTTGCGGTTCAGACAGACGGCCAAAAAAATTTGCCATGGATAAAATGAGGAGAGAAAATGGCTGAACAGGATTTATTGTACAGGATCAAGAGCCGGATCGCCTATTTCACCATCAATCGAGAAGCCCAACGAAACACCATCAGCGCCGATGTCGTGGCTCTCTTTTTTAAATATCTGGACCAGGCCGAAAATGATCAGGCGGTCAGGGCCGTTTGCATCACGGGTGCCGGTCAAAAAGCATTCTGTGCAGGGGCCGACCTGGGTGGGAGTATGAGCAGCGACGGCCTGGATGGTTTTCAAAATTATGCCGACCTGTTAAAACGTATCGCCACGTTCCCGAAGCCTACCGTGGCACGGGTCAACGGCTATTGTCTGGCAGGTGGAACCGGGTTCATGCTGGCCTGTGATATCGTTATTGCTGCCGACAACGCCCGTTTCGGGACACCGGAGGTCAATGTCGGTCTGTTTCCCATGATGATCGGCGCATTGATTTTCAGAAATGTCCTCAGAAAGAAGGCCATGGAAATGGTACTCCTTGGAGAAAAACTGACGGCTGAACAAGCCCTGGAAATGGGAATGATTACCCGGGTTGTTCCGGCAGACAAGCTGGATGTGGAAGTCGACAACGTTCTTCAAATACTGTCCGAAAAGAGCCCCATCGGGATAAAGATCGGTAAGGAAGCGTTTTATAAAATGGCGGATATGCCGTTTGAGGAGGCCGTCGATTATCTTTCCGGTCAGTTGAAAGCAGTTGTGTCCACTGACGATGCCAAGGAAGGGATTACCGCATTTCTCGAAAAACGAAAGCCCCATTTTACCGGCAAATAGCCACCCGAAAGCCGGGAGAAACCGCCTCGGCCGAAAACATTATCGACTTTTGCAAAGAGAAGCTGGCAATATACAAAGTGCCGAAAATTGTCGAGTTTCGTGATGAATTGCCCAAATCGGCGGTGGGAAAGATCCTGAGAAAGATTTTACGGGACGAAGAGGCTGCAAAAAAAATACGATGATGTTCAAGTTCAAAATATATTGATGCAGATGTACATGGGTCGTAACCGGTTCCCCATCGGCAGAAACCTGGTTACGACCCACAAAACTGTTACGGGTTTCACTTATTTGCCTGTGAATACAGGATCTCTTTTTTCCAGAAATGCGGTAAAACCTTCGATACAGTCGTTTGATTGGCCGACGATTTTCGATCCCTCCGTTTCAACCGCGAGTCCTTTATCCAGACTCTGGTACGAGCCGGCTGAAATCGCTTTAAGAACACAACTGACGGCGATGGGTGGCCGTTGGGCAAGTCTTTCGGCAAAGGCAAACACGTCTTCCATCAGTTTTTCCGGTGGGGAGATTTGATTAACCAGGCCGATTTCGAGGGCCTCTTTGGCATCGATTTTTTTGCTGAAGAGTATCATGTCAAGCGCTTTGGCCTTGCCGACGATCAGGGGCAGGCGCTGTGTTCCGCCCCACCCGGGTATGATCCCGAGATTTAATTCGGTCAGACCCAGCAGGACTTTGGGGCCATCTGCCATGATTCGAAACTGACAACACATGGCCAACTCAAGGCCGCCGCCTAAAGCGAAGCCATTGATTGCGGCGATAACCGGTTTGGGAAACCGGTCGATCTGTCGCCACAAGTCCCGACCTTTGGGGCTAGTCTCGTGGCTGTTTGCTGCATCGCTCACATCGAATCCGGCAGAAAAGCATTTCTCTCCGGCGCCGGTGAGGATGACGACACGCACTTCCTTGTCGGCTTCAACATCATCCACGGCCTTTTCAAAATCGAGCATTGTCGCCAGGTTCCAAGCGTTTGCCGGTGGGTGGTTAATGGTAATGACGGCGATGTGACCCCTTTTTTCGAGCACGATATTTTCAAGTTCCATGGTAAACTCCTAACCCGGATAAACCGGTAAAGAAAAAAATACGGGATTATAACCCAAAAGAAGGTTGGTGGTATCGCGGATGGATAATCCCTGTACGAACGTGAAAAACTCGCTCCCAAGAGACCGTAATGCCGAACAGGGCCGCATCTTTAAGATGAATTTTGTTTTTTGAATACCGGCTGCGTTTATCTGGTTATATTTACACCTGTTCGGCATAACGGGCTCTAGGGACCTCAGACAGTTTCACTTTCGTACAGGGATCACCCATCCGCTTTCGGGGTTGCCTTTTTATTGGTTATAATCCTGAAAAAATATCAAGAAAAACTGCAATAATATTTCGTGTTTTCGTGATTTGATTATTTGTAAGCTCCGTCTTTTATCATCTGTGTGGGTTTGAATATTTCCTTGTTGAATTTTTCTGCAAGGCCTTCGAGCCGTTTGGTCAGATCTTCGGGCTCAATTCCCTTGATCAGGGACATGGGGCCGAAAGGGCTTCCGGTGGCATTCATGATGGCCGTGTCCACATCTTCGAGAGCACAGGCACCTTCGGCAACGATTTTCGTAGCTTCGTTGGCATTGACGGCAACCAGATCCATGGGATCGAGTTTGTCGGTGGCCCTGGACACATCGATTGCCGGCCGGCCCCCTGACCAGTCAAACAGGCCTTTGCCGGTTTTTTTACCCAGTTCGTTGGCTTCAAATTTTGCGGTAAGGGTTTCCCCTGCGCGGAAATCTTCGTGGATGGCTTCTGCAAAATAAGCACTGCCGTGATAGTTAATGTCGAGTCCGGTGTAGTCCATGGTTTCATATGGGCCCATGGGAGATCCCATATTTCTGAAAATAGCATCCACCGCTTCGGGATCGGCAATTTTTTTGTCCAGGATACAGCCCAGGAGCACACCGCTGGGGGCCTGGCAGCGGTTCACGATAAATCCCGGAACATCCTTGTGGACTCTTACCGGGACTTTGTTGTTTTTCATTACAAAATCGTAGCCGATCTGCATGGTCTCTTCCGTGGTTTTGTCGCCTTTGATGACCTCCACCAGCTTCATGATTACGGCCGGGTTGAAATAGTGCAGGCCCAACACCTTTTCAGGTCTGTTTGTGGAC
>Ga0190293_1000396_pt1 | contig 15513 bp, 16 predicted proteins | sample 48693001_MG_FD_161671 | JGI IMG/M metagenome (GOLD analysis project Ga0190293, IMG submission 161671) | Hydrothermal vent microbial mat bacterial communities from Southern Trench, Guaymas Basin, Mexico - 4869-30-0-1_MG | ecosystem: Environmental > Aquatic > Marine > Hydrothermal vents >... | reverse complement strand
GGGGGGGGGGGGGATGTCAAGTGGAACCGCAAATATTGCCAAATAGAGATACGGGAAGTATGACGATGGTGGGAGCGTATCAGATCGAAGGGGGCTCCTCATCGGCCAGCCTGCTCAGGTAGGAGGGTGTGACCCCTTCACGGAGGGCGGTATAGAGCCCGACAAGGATGATCGGCAGGAACTGGGTGGTGTGGAAGAGGAGCGCGAATATCCTTGTTGCCTCTACCGATATCCCGATGAATCCGGGAAGCACGAGGACGAGGGCTCCATGGACAGTGCCGGTCCCCGCCGGGGTTGGTATGAGCATTCCGAGCCCTGCAAGCACCAGGACCAGTATCGGGTAGTACCATTGGATCTCAAGGTGCATCGCAATGAAGACGGGTAGTACAGAGATCGCCAGGCTTCCCCAAATGAGTGCCGAATAGAGAGCAGCGCGTAGCACATCACGCCAGCTTGTCATCGCCTCGAGGCCATGCGAGAAAGAGATGAGAACGTGCTCCAGCTTCGAGGAGATCCCCTTCATGCCGAATCTGCGGAAGGGAGCGGTGACCACCCGGGCAGTCCTCTCCTTCCATTTCCGAAGGGCGGCAAGGAGAGCAAGTACAACCACGTACATCAGACCGGCAGCGATGAGACCTATTCTTATCTTCTCATCCAGACGCTCATGGATCACACCGAGGACGATGAGGGTCATCGCCGCCAGTGTCAGCCCGTCAAACAACCTGGCAAGGACTACTGTGGCAAAAGAGGAGGCTCTCGGCACTGTTGTCCTTCGCGAGAGGAGAAGGGCCCTGAGTATCTCGCCAACTCTCCCCGGAAGCAGGGAGTTCACCATGAAGCCCGTAAGGAGCGGTCCGGATGCATCCCGGGCAGTGACTGGGGCTATCGGTGAGAGGAGGACACGCCACCTCATTATCCGGAAGATATAGCTCAGTGCGAGAGGAGGCAGGACCAGGAGGAGCATGGGCCATGCTATTTCTGAGAGGGCTGCGGTCAGCTCAGTCATGTCAGTCTTGCGATAGGTCAGGAAGAGGGCGATTCCGGCAATGAGGAGTCCTACTGCGAGATGCTTCCAGGTAGATCCCTTTTTACTCAATTGCGGCTTCCCTGGCAGAGGTGACGGTTTTCTCCACAGCATCGCAGATGGCGTGACCGGCGATCAGCAGGACTTCCTGCACATGGGAGGTCTCTGCAGAGGATGCAAACACTCTGATGTCCGCAGCATCGGCAGCCGCTCCGCCTCTCATCCCTGTGAAGGATATTATCTTCATGCCCAGCTCCCGCGCCTTCTCAGCAGCCCTGACTACATTCGGGGAACTGCCTCCAGTGGTAATGGCAATGAGGACATCGCCAGGACGTGCAAGTGCTTCGAGCTGCCTGGCAAAGACTTGCTCGAAGGAGTAGTCATTGGCGACAGCTGTGAGTACGGCAGTATTTGCGGTGAGTGCAAGCGCGGGGATTGCCCGGCGCTCCAGACGGAAGCGTCCTATCAGTTCACCGGCAAGATGCTGCGCGTCTGCCGCGCTGCCTCCGTTTCCGCAGAAATAGATCGTACCTCCGGAGAGAGCACACTCACAGCAGGCGGCTGCAGCAGCGGAGACCGGTCCGGGGTCGATGGCGGAAACGGCCGCCCTGGCACTCTCGATATAGATCTCAACATCAGGCATTGCATCTCCTCCAGCGATCGAGGGCGTTCTCCATACCTGGCAGTATTACACCTTTCTCCGATGCCAGGACCGAATAAAGGGGGCGCGGAGCATCCAGACCGAGATCGGTCCAGGTCACCCGGGCCACTTCTCCCCCTGTATACTCCGAGAGCATCACAGCCGCATCAAAGGGCGTAAGAGATGAATTGTTGACTGCATGATACAGCCCTCCGCTCCCCTGATCGATGAGCTCGATTATCGCCGCGGCAAGGTCGGGCACATAGGTCAGCGCAGCGATCTGGTCTCCGACAGCCCTGACACCGCCCTTGTCAGTCAGCGTATTCCAGAGAAACGGGATCAGTCCGCTCCGGTCGGAGTAGAGCCAGGATGTTCTAACGATAATCACGTCCGGGTTCCTCCGCACGGCGGCCTTTTCACCCTGAAGCTTGCTCTCTCCGTAGATGTTCACGGGGGAGGTCGCATCGCTCTCGGTGTAGGGTGTGGAACGGGGAGGTCCGCCTCCGAAGACATGATCAGTGGATATGGTGAGAAGTCTCCTCCCGGTATCAGCGAGGAGAGCTGTTCCATCGCGGTTCACTCTGAACGCGAGTTCCGGATCTCTCTCACAGAGATCGACATCCGTGACTGCGGCGCAGTTGATTATCCACTCCGGATCTACCGACTCTACCATCTCGCTGACTGATGCCCCGTCAGTGATGTCCAGTTCCGGAAGGTCGACGCCGATGGCTGAATCGCCCAACACCCGCATGAGGGTGGAGCCGAGAGATCCTGCCGCACCCGTTACGAGAAACCTTCGTTTGCTTTCCAGCGCCATTCCCCCGTCATCCATCCCGATTGAATAGAGGCAGTCCAGGCAGGTCCATGTTATCCAGTATCCTGAGCGGCATGTCCTGCGTCAGCAGATTGTAAGCACCGGATGTCCTGCTGTCTACCTCACTGCCGAACTCAGCGGATAGAATCGCGTCCGCCGCCGAATGCGCATCCGATGCGAGCAGATGCAGATATCCGGCCTCCAGCAGTTCCCATGCGACATCGGAGACCGGGCCGGAGGATGCCAGACTCCTCGCGCTGATCTGGATGCCTGTCCCCATCCTCGCAAGCTCCAGCACCCTCTCGGGGTGCCGTTCGCACCAGCGGTAACGCTCCGGATGAGCAAGGAGGGGTTTGAAACCCATGTCGATTACCTTTCCTATCCTCCTCCTTGCGGTGCGCCAGCTGGAGCTCGGCTCCAGTTCGACCAGTATCCATGAGGTTCCAGGTATGCAGAATGAATCCAGCTTATGCGCCTGCATCCTGCCCGTGTCCAGCATAACCTCCCTGGCAGCGAGTACGGTAAAGTCTCCCTGTGGTCCGTCTGTATTGGCATGGGCAAGGTAATCCAGTACCCTGGCCTCCTGGGAACTCCTCACTCTCCTGTCCATGGAGAGCCTGATGTGGGGAGTGGCAACGATAACAGCCGGGCGGGGCATCTCGGTGCGAAGGCGGCCGAGAAGCTCATCAGCCTGTACCCATGTCGCTGGTCCGTCATCGACTCCGGGGACAAGGTGCATATGGAGGTCAACAGTCCGTCCGATTTCATTCCTCCCCTGGAACTGCATCATGAAACCGCTGCAGAATGCTCTCAGGTGTGCGCTGAGCGGAGAGTCGGAAAGCGGCTCTGCCGCCCTTCCGTCCAGTGAGGATAATATGCCTGGCATCACAGGCCGGCATTCCGACAGGCTGAATTATCTCGGCACAGAGACCTGATGCCCTGAATCCGAGAAGCATCTCCGGTAGCACGGATGGCCGATTGATCATTACCAGCGTCCCTCCTTCGCGAAGCAGATCAGCCCCGGTCCTTATGAAGCGGTGTATCGCCATCGGAGGGGCACTCCTGCAGAGCTCCCTGGAAGGATCCGGACTCCGTCTGCGCTCCCGGTCCTTTGCGAACGGGGGATTGCACATGACGGCATCCGCTTTGCCGGACTTTATCGGCGGTGCAGAGGCGTCCGCCTGCATGATGAACATCTGTGGAAGGGAGGACTGGCCTGAAGCTCTGGCATTGATCCCGTTAAGGGGTGCAAGGCGAAGGTCAAAGCCGATCCATCTGCATCCGGGATTCATCCTTGAAGCTGCGATCATAGCGCCACCCGAGCCACAGCCCATCTCTACCACCAGCGAACCGGGGGGAACTGCAAGTGAGCAGGCAAGCAGCAGAGTATCCGTTGTTGTCTCTGAATCGCTGCCGGGAATTTCAGTGTTATTGCGAATACCGGAAGCCATGGAGCGCTTCTACCTGTAGGTCGCTTTGACAACGCCCCAGGTGTAGTTCTCTCCGCTGTAGCCCTCGGGTCTGAAATCCTGCCATGAGATGATGCTCCAGAGGCCGTACTCGTCCTCTATCATTTTAACTCTGGCCCGGCCCACTGCAGGGCGGTCCCAACCTCCGTACTCACCTCCCCCAGCGATGACTATTTCGTAATCTCGCCATATCTCAGCGGAATCTGCCGGAGCAGCAGGATCTGGATATTCAGATACGTAATTCAGAGTTACGGAGATCAGACTGTCATCAGGATAGCCCGAGCCCACGACTGCCGCAAATATGTTCATGAGCGTGTTCTGCTCGACATCGTAGTCCCAGTCATGGAAATCCCAGGAACCACCGAACTCACTGGTGTCCGCAGGATCTGCGAGGAACTCGTATGAAGCATCGAAGCAGGCCATACTGAGGTGGATGAATCTGCCTTCGAGAGCGTTCTCCAGGTTCAGCATCACTGTAGAAGGTGCGAAGGGCTGCTGCCACGGGATGTCATCCCCGGGGTCGGGATCAGCGGGATCTCTGGGGTCGAAGAAGGAGCATGAGACCAGAATGATGCTCCCGAGCAGCACCACGGCAAAAAGGATGTACTTCATATATTCCGCTCCTTCAGAACTGATAATTCAATCCGACCGTAGCCCGCCAGTAGCTGGAGCGGTTCTTGTCGGAATAGAAGGTCCTGGTAACCCGGAGTGACAGGACGCCTTCGGCGAGGTTCATCCGTGTCCGAAGTCCGACATGATGCATATGCTCAACAAGCGCCGGAAGTTCCGAGGCAACATAGTTCCTCCTCGAATACTCCCATGAGTAACTCGGTGTCAGCCCGATGCTCCCTCCAACATGGAATCCGAAATTCAGCGTGATGACGTTGCTCAGTACTTCCTCCGACCGGCTGAAGACGGAGTTTGCATAGCTCCCCTGATCCTGAAACTGGAACGAATGGGAGATGCCCAGCGTAGTGCTATCCTGAGCTACTCTCTGGAAGGAAGTGCTGGTGATCAGCCTTCGGAACAGCAGGTTCGAACCGCCTGCACTGTGACCCGGGAACCGGAAAGTGGTGTAATCCGCGCTGAGTTTGAGAGATTCCCTCAGGGTCCAGTCCCCCCCCGCATCGAATCTGAATCCGGGGTTGATGCTGTATGTTGAGGAGGTCTTGCTATTGCCGGACTGCTCGGGTTCGAGGTAGACCGTCTCCCTGCTCTGCCCCTGCATGCTCCCCTCAAGAGTGATCCTGTCACTGACGGGTATCTCTGCAGAAAGGGCAAGGACCTCCCGGAGTTCGTCCCGGTCGCTGTTGTCCCTGTAGATAGTACCCCATTTATCCTGCCATGTACCGAAGGTATCGAATCTGTATAGGTGGACCAGTCTCTCAAAAGTTATCCGCGAATCACCCGGAGTGTACTGGAGCGAGGCGCTGAAGACCCTGTCATCACCAATATCGTGCACATCGAATATCTCCAAAACACCAGTGGCTCCGCGCTTTCTGTCGTTCCTGGCAATTGTCCTTGAGATGGTCATGTTCAGAAGCAGGTTCTCGAGTATCTGATACCGGATGGAAGAAGCGATATCGCGGCTTCTCTCGAACCTGTCGCGAATGTCTCCCTGTTCCGTCCCCTCTTCGGACTCATCCTGCCAGTACCTTTTGCTGTAGTCCCAGCCGGTTGAGATTTCCATTGAAACGTATTCGAATGGAGTAGGGACAACTACGGAAAGCTCGTTGTACCAGTCATCCTGATTCAGGCTCTGTGATGAATCATTGTACACCGTGAACTGCCTCGCCGCTCCCGCCGCAAGCTGCAGATTCCCTCCACGAAAGATAGACGGGAAGCTATAGCTGAGCCTTCCGCTCAGCTGATCTCTCCCTGTATCCGTCTGCTGCCCCATAGTCCGATTCTCTCCCAGCTGGACGCTTCCGCTCAGGCCGGGAAAGATGGAGCTGTTGGCTGAGATGTCCACACCAGTAACGCCGCCCTCATCATGCCCGCTGATGGTGGAGTCTCCGGAGGGATTGACATAATCAATGAAATGCGCTCCAAGGTTCATGTCCAGAGAGAGCCATGGGACCGGAGTGAACCTTATCTGTCCGGAAGTAGTGTTGTTGAGACGGTCGCTAACGAGTTCATTGTACCTCTTCTCGAGTGAGATGCTCCTCGACAGGTTTATGCCGAACTCGACCATATCCAGTGGCCTGTAACTCAGTCTGGCCGAACCGCTCCTGGAATCGATGAACCTGTGCAGGTTCTTGTCCCGGACTGCGGCGAAACTGGCACTGGCGGTCATGGCTATCCGATTGGTGAGCTGCTGAGAGAGGGAGATCGAGTTCTGCAGCTCGCTGGTCTCCTTGTACTGGGATAGACCTATGTCGTAGCCGACGGTTATGGCCCCGGAAGCGGAGCAGAGGAGAAGCAGGGCCGTGATAAGGATGCGTCTCATTGGCACACACCCGCCAGGCGGAGGAAATTCTCGGGGCCCAGCGCCTCAGCCCGGAGTCCGGGATCGATCCCCGCCGAAGCGAGCAGTTCCCCTGCGCGGTGCCTGCCGAAGACCGAAGCGAGATTGTTCAATATAGTCTTCCTTCTTGAGGAAAATCCGGTCCTGACCAGTCTGCAGTATATCTCTGTGAGTTCATCAGGTACAAGTACCTTCTCACGCCTCTCCATTACAACGACCCTGGACCTGACCGCAGGCTCAGGGAAGAAATCCTCAGGCTCGGCATCAAGCAGCTCCCGGACGCTGAAGTAAGGCCACATCAGGAGGGAGAGCTTCCCGACATCCCTTCCCCCCTGCAGAGTGCAGAGCCTAACGGCAACCTCTCTCTGCAGCATGAGAACCGCTTTCGATACATGACGGAATCCCTCCTCCAGCAGTCTGAAGAGTACAGGAGAGGATATAGAATAGGGAAGGTTCCCGGCAATCACCCCGAATGGATAGCCTGGCAGCTCCTCAAGATTGACCCGGAGAGCATCACCACAGACAACCTCCAGACGTGTTCCGGAGTAGACTTTTCGAAGTCTTTCGGTCATCCTGAGAGAGATCTCAACCGCCGTAACTGAGCCACAGGAAGCAAGCAGTCTTCCGGTAAGGGCTCCAAGACCAGGGCCGATCTCAAGCAGGTTCCCCTCGGTTGCGACCTCGGCCGCGATCCTTGTGGCAATGGAGTCGTTGAGGAGGAAGTTCTGACCTAGTTTTCGGTCAGGTCTTACCCCGGTCTCAGCGAGGATCCTGCTGACCTCTGAAGATCTCATGATCCCCGAACCCTGAATGGAACCCCGAGTTCCTCTGCCAGTGCGGATACGGCGGACAGATCAACACCATCGTGGGCGACCGCTGTAGTTCTCAGTTCGCAGACGGTCTTCGCAAGATGGATGAACTCCAGCAGATGCTCCCACGCCGAGGTGTCTGACGGATTACATACGCTTTCGTAGTTCTCCCTGGAATGTGAGTTGAGACTTACACTGACCGTATCGAACGGCTCAAGCAGGTCCAGGGTCTCATTCCGGGAAAGGCTGGCGAGGCAGAGCCCGTTTGTGTTCAGCCGGACTCTGAATCCCTTTTCTGAAGCGGTGAAGGCAAGCTCTCGGAGGAGTTCGGGTCTCATGGTCGGTTCGCCGTACCCGCAGAAGACAAGTTCAGAGGCCCACTCCGGTTCGAGCAATGCGAGTATCTTCCGCAGTCTTTCAGGATCGGGTTCCCCCATATGTGCGAGGTGATAACCGGCAAGACCATCCGTCCTCTCCCTCACGCAGAAATCACATCGGTTGCCGCAGAGTCCTGTAATATTCAGGTATATCCTCCCGTACATAATGTACACGAGGTCGGTCCGTCTGCGGGGCGCCAGCTGGAAAGCCTCCAGGGAGTTGGACATGAGACGGTCTGCGGTGCTCTCGATATCCATGCCCCAGATGCCGGCGATGACAGAGGCGGTGTGCTCGATGAACGCCGGTTCATTCCTTCTCCCCCGCTGCGGTTGAGGTGCAAGGTATGGACCATCGGTCTCGACGAGAATCCTGTCCCGGGGGAGTCTGGCGGCAAGGCTCCTGAGCTCACTGTTCGCAGGATACGTAAGCGGCCCGGACAGACCTATGTAGAAGCCCATTTCTGCAGCACGGATGGCTGTCGCCCCCGGGCCGGTGTACGAATGAAATACGACAGGGAAGCTCTTCGGTCCTCCGAGCAACTCGAGCAGTTCCTCTTCTGCGTCTCTTGAATGCAGAACAAGTGTCACACCGAAAGCCTCGGCAAGGGAGATGTGTCGCTCCAGCAGCTCGGTCTGGACGGCCAGCGGGGGTCCATCCGGCCAGTGGAGATCGAGACCGCTCTCACCGACCGCTATAACACCAGCCTCCAGCTGAAGCCTGACGATTCGGGAGAACTCAGCCTGGCCGATACCAGCTGCTTCGGAGGGATGTATGGCGGCTGCGGCGAAGAGGTCGCTGTGCCCCTCTGCCAGCACGGCTCCACAGGTGCTGTCCTCTATATCGGTACCTGGGATGAGTATCCTGGATACGCCTGCATTGCCGGCCCTGAGGAGAACGGCCTCAATATCCTCTGCATAGGCTGAGGAGCAAAGGTGGCAATGGGTATCGAAATACACAGGTGCTACTTCGTTCTCCAGATCAGATCTTCCCTGCCGGGACCGGTGGAGATGGCTCTGATCGGAACTTCGACCAGCTCCTCGATGTACTCCACATAGTCTCTGGCTTCGGCAGGAAGGGCTCCCCATTCGCGGACCCCTCTGATATCCTCTTTCCAGCCCGGCAGTGTCTCATAGACCGGCCTGTGTTTCTCGAGCCTCGCTCCTGTCTCGAACAGGGACAGCTCGATCTCAGGGTCCAGGTCGTACTTCCTGCAGACTTTCAGCTCAGGAAGACCGGATAGCACATCCAGCAGTGTCAGTGTTATCCAGCTCGTTCCATTGATCCTGGCGGAGTAGTTCGTCAATACGGCATCGAACCACCCGCAACGCCTGGGACGGCCGGTGGTTGCTCCGTACTCGTTCCCCTGCTCGCGGATACGGGCGCCCAGTTCACCTGTGAGTTCAGTGGGGAAGGGTCCGTTACCGACCCTTGTGGTATATGCCTTGGCGATCCCGACGACCTCGTCTATCCTGGTCGGACCGATGCCAAGACTGAGGCAGGCTCCGCCCGAAACGCAGGGTCCGCAGGTCACAAAGGGATAGGTGCCGTGATCAGGATCCAGCAGGGTGCCCTGTGCTCCCTCTGCAAGGAGTGTGCCGTCCCTGTCCAGAAGGTCATTCAGGTAGAGCGATACATCCCTCGCATGCTCGACGAGTTTCAGAGTGCATTCAAGGAATTCAGCTTCCTCCGAGCGGAGAGCCTCCTGAGCTGCGGCATCAAGCTCAAGCGTATGGATACAGTCGGCGGTCACTGCTGCTGATTTCTTTTCCAGGAGCCCATTGACCGCAGCGTCCTCCAGCCTGAGACCCTTCCGCATGAATTTCCGGACATATGTCGGACCGATGCCCCTTCGAGTGGTGCCGACACTTGATCCGCCTCTTCTGCCTTCATTGATAGTTTCCGTGAACCTGCCGGCGGGATGCACGAGGTGAACTTTGCCTGATATCATAAGTCTTCCGAGGACACTGATGCCTTCACTGTCAAGAGTGGCGACTTCTTCGGCAAGAGCGACAGGATCGAGCACGCAGGCAGCACCGATGATCCCTGCCACACCAGGCCTCAGAAGCCCTATGGGCAGCTGGTGCAGTGCCAGTCTCGTTCCGCCGATCTCGACGGTGTGCCCCGCATTCGCCCCTCCTGAGAAACGGGCCACCGCATCGGCATTCTCACCGAGGTGGTCCACCATTTTACCTTTTCCCTCATCCCCCCACTGGAGGCCGGTTATAATGGTCGCTGGCATCTCAGTCCCTTCCTGGAATCTGCAATTCTAACTTCTATTGGATGTGACGCTGGTCAAGATACAGCCTCGTAGAGCCATCTGCCAAGTTCCTTCAGGCCAAGTCCGCTAACGGATGAGACTGGTATCACCGGGCCCATCTCAGAGGCCTTTCTAACAGCCATCGCGAGTTTTCCCCTCTTGAGCTTGTCGGATTTGGTCAGGGCCACCACGTAGGGTCTGCCTCTGTTCCTCAGGTAATCCGACATCTCTACGTCGTTGGGCAGACAGGGATGTCTTGCGTCGACAAGGAGTATTACACCGCGGAGGGGTACTCTCTCCTCCAGGTAGGATGCTATCCATCCTGTCCATTGCCTGCGGAGCTTCTCCGGAGCCTTGGCGTACCCGTAGCCTGGAAGGTCGACGATGTAGAACCTTCCACCGGACGAGTAGAGGTTGAGGAACTGCGTACAGCCAGGTCTGGAGCTGGTTCTGGCAACCGTTCTGCCGCCGTTGAGGCTATTGAGCAGAGACGATTTGCCGACATTCGACCTGCCGGCAAAAGCTATCTCGGGCAGCTGGTCCTTCGGAAGACTTTCGGGACCAGGGCAGCTACGCAGGAATTTCAGATCAATCTGTTGAGCCATTGATTATCGGTATCCGGACTCACCCGGCCTTGCCGGAGCTCTTCCTGGCTTTGACGAGCCTGGGTTCCGACTCCCCTCTCACGGCTTCGGGAGTAATGACCACACTCTTGATACCATCCTTCCCCGGAAGGTCATACATAGGGCCGAGGAGAATGCTCTCCAGGACCGACCTGAGACCCCGGGCACCGTTACCGGCCTTCATTGCCTCCCGGGCAACCTCCATCAGAGCATCCGGAGAAAGTTTGAGCTCTACACCCTCGAGTTCAAAGAGGTATTTGTACTGCTTCATCAGGGCGTTTTTCGGCTCGGTAAGCACCCTGACGAGATCCTCAGCATCCAGGTCGTTCAGTGCGACATGCACTGGAAGACGGCCCACCAGCTCAGGAACAAGCCCGTATCTGACGAGATCATGGGATTCTGTTGAATCCAGTACGGAGGGACGGCTCTCTTCGCCGTCCTGCTGCTCTCCTTCTATCATGGCCCCAAAGCCCATATGGCTCTTCCTGCGCCGCTGCTCGACCAGTTTGTCAAGGCCGTTGAACGCGCCGCCGCAGATGAAGAGGATGTTGCTGGTGTCGATGAGGATATTGTCCTGGTAGGGATGCTTCCTTCCGCCCTGGGGAGGAACGCTCGCAACGGTTCCCTCGATGATTTTCAGCAGAGCCTGCTGCACTCCCTCGCCTGAGACGTCCCTGGTGATGGAGGGATTCTCGGATTTTCTGGCTATTTTGTCCAGCTCATCGATGTAGATTATGCCCTGCTCCGCTGTCGCTACATCCATGTCGGTGACCTGCAGAAGCCGGAGCAGAATGTTCTCGACATCCTCTCCAACGTATCCGGCCTCCGTAAGGGTTGTCGCATCCGCTATTGCGAAGGGTACATCCAGAACTCTCGCCAGTGTCTTTGCCAGCAGGGTCTTGCCTACACCGGTCGGACCGAGCAGAAGAATGTTGCTCTTCTCGAGTTCGACGTCCGTTGGTTCGAGTCTGGAGCGAAGTCTCTTGTAATGATTGTAAACCGCTACGGAGAGGACTTTCTTCGCCTGCTCCTGACCTACTACATACTCGTCCAGCTGAGCCTTGATCTCGGAGGGTACAGGGAGCTCCTCCTGGATCAGTTCCGGTATCTCTATTTCCTTGTCGTGATCAACCTCTACGAGTTCGTTGCAGTAACGTATGCACTCATCACAGATGTGTACACCAGGACCCTGGATGAGCTGATTCACCTCTCCGATGGGTCTACCGCAGAACGAGCATCTCTTATCCTTGGCCATGACTCTTCCGTTCAGTTCCTCGCTGAGAGGATGTTATCTACAATACCATACTCTATAGCCTCTTCGGCGTTCATCCAGAAGTTCCTGTCAGTATCAGTTGCGACCCGCTTCAGCGTCTGCCCCGTATGTTTCACCAGTATCTTGTTCATCTGCTTCTTGAGCTTGATGATCTCCCTGGCCTGGATCTCAATATCGGAAGCCTGCCCCTGGGCGCCGCCCATGGGCTGGTGGATCATGACCCTTGCATGGGGAAGGATATTCCGCTTCCCAGGCGCCCCTGCGGCAAGCAGAATGGCGGCCATGCTGGCCGACGTGCCCATGCAGTATGTAGCCACGGGAGGCTTGATGAACTGCATGGTGTCGTAAATGGCGAGTCCGGAGGAGACGAGTCCGCCGGGACTGCTGATGTACATATTGATGTCCTTCTCAGGGTCCTCCCCCTCGAGGAACAGGAGCTGAGCTACGACAAGGCTTGCGGTCTGCCCCTCGATCGCATCCCCGACAAAGATGATGCGCTCTTTGAGGAGCCTCGAATAGATGTCATAGGACCGCTCCCTGTTGCCTTCACGCTCAACTACGAACGGTATTACGGATGGCATCAGTCCTTCTCCTCCTCTTTTTCTTCTTCCTCTTCGCCCTCAGTCGCAGCTGCAGGAGTGGAATCTTCATCGGTATCGGAGATAATCTCCCAGCTCCAGCCGCCTGAAGTGCTGTCATCGACCCCTCCCTGATCCTGAGCAGCAGGCTCGGGGACCTCTGATTCAGTGATAGTCGCCTCGGAGAGAACCAGTTCCAGAGCCCGCTTGTTTCTGAGACGATCCAATACAGAGGGAGCGCTCTCTTCATGGCTCCTCTCTGCCTCCACCTCCTCCGGAGTTATTTCAATCCCCTCTTTCAGGGCCACAGCCCTCAGAAGGAGAAACTCCCTGACCTTCCTCTCTGCCATCTCTGCTGCGGCCTCACGGGCTTTTTCATCAGGCTCCTCCTCGCCGAGCCTGTTCAGGTAGTCGGCTGTGAGGTTCTCGACCATGTACTTGGGCACGGTGAAGGGATTGCTCTCGAGGAGGCTGTCTATGGCCTGCCGGTCCTTGAGATACTCTATCTCCTGATCCCTGCGTTCTGTAACGCTCTCCATCACCTTCGCGCGGAGTTCCTCCATGTTCGGGACTCCAGCCGCCTTCTCGGCGAACTCGTCATTCAGTTCAGGAAGAACCGGCTCGAGTATCTGCTCGACGACGAATGAGTGGGCCGGTCCCGGAGAGTTGCCGGCGCCATCAAGCATGCGGGCGAGGAATGCATCCCCGGATGAAACACCATCACACAGTTTATCAAATCCCGGCCCCAGCTGTCCATCTCCGATGCGCAGGCTCATTTCTCTGGGTTCCTCTTCCGAACCATCGGGAGTTGTATTCATGACGACTACATCGCCCTCAGCGGCTGGCCTGTCGACCTCTTCGAAATTGACCATCCTCTCCCTGAAGGACTGGACGGTCTCCTCAGCGACCTTATCCAGATCCATTATCGGAAGGGTGATCTTCACACCATGAATACCTTTCGGTTCTGGCGTTTCGAAGAGATAGAAGGTCATCTCGAATGAGTAGTCCGAACCTTCGACAGGGAGATCCATATCAGTCTCGGGGTCGTTGTCATCGAGTATCCAGTCCTCGTCATCAATGATCCCGGAAGTGGCTTCCCGCCGGACAGTATCTGCCACTTCGGCTCTTATCATGTTCCCGTACTGTCTATCAATTATGGACCTGGGCACCTTGCCGGGCCTGAAACCGGGAAGGTTCAGCCCCTTTGTTATCTCTTTGCGGACCTTCGTGAACAGTCCGTCTATCCTCTCCGCCGGCTGGCTGAAGCGGACCTTTCTCTGATTGCCGTCCTCGCTGACGATGTCGTACATGCCGCTGCTTTCCATTTGAGTCCGGAGGAAGTCCGGATCAGTGCGATTTATGGTGCGAGAGGGGGGACTTGAACCCCCACAAGTCAAGCTTACTGGATCCTAAATCCAGCGCGTCTGCCAATTCCGCCACTCCCGCTTCGTTGGATTTCAACCGTCGAATATGCCAGTCCGCGATTGAATCGTCAAAGAGGAGCGGGGAAGGAAGGTCAGGCGGAAATTACTCCTGTCCAACCTGTTCCGCGGGGTACATCTCCCTTGCGAGAGCAGCCTCATCACTGCCGGGGTAGAGTTCAAGAAGAAGCTCGATTAGTCTATCGCGGTCACCCTCGGCACTGTGGGCACCATAGATGTCCGCAGCTCTGAAGAGAGCGCCCGGAGCCCATTCCGATCCCGGATAGAGATAATGGAGCGCCACGAGGTCCTCGATAGCCCTGAGCGACTGCCCCATCTCTTCCCACGAGATGGCCATGTAATACATGGCATCATCAGCCAGCGCCGATGCCGGATAAGTCTCGACAAGCTCCCCAAAACCGTCTGCGGCTATACCGAAACTCCCCTGCTGGAACTGTCTGTAGGATTCGTCGAAGACGAGCTGGGCTCCCGGTCCGACCATAGTATCCTGCTGTACTATGGTCCCGGCGCTGCCCATCCTTGCAAGTGCAAGGTCGAGTTCATCCGCGAGAGTCGCAAGTCTCTCCACCAGGTCGGCTGTCCTGCTTCCAGACTGAGCCTGCAGTCCGCGAAGGAGAGACTCGTTCTCTGCAACAGCCTCTGAAAGCTGAGCCAGTTCCACAGCCATCGCATCCTGGTCGGTCTGTATCTCCTCGATCTCACCCGGTGTTCTTACCCAGAATCCCAGGCATCCCGAGAATAGAAGAACCGAGGAGACCGTGGCAAGCAGGAGTATTCTCGGACGCACGATCATCTGCCCGGCAGCACGCGGAAATGCGCCCTTCGGTTAATAGCCCACGCCTGCTCCGTATGAGCGATATCAAAGGGCCGCTCCTTGCCGTAACTTACATAGTCCAGTCTGGAAGCAGGAACCCCGTAATTCACCAGGTAATTGTAGACCGCGAGTGCCCTGTGCTCACCAAGGGCAAGGTTGTAATCGATAGTGCCCCGCTCGTCGCAGTGCCCCTCGACCAGCACCCTGAAGCCATCGGTCTCCATGATGTACCGCGCATCTTCCATCAGGATATCGAGAGCCTGCTGTGTAAGCTCGTGGCTGTCGTAATCGAAGTAGACGTCGTCGAGTTCCTCCTGATGGATAAGGAGCAAGTCGTAGCTGGTGATCACAGTATCGTCCACCCATACACCGATCGTGGTGTCCGGGAATTCGTCCACAACGATAGTGGTGTCACCATCGGGCAACGTATCATCCGGCCTGCAGCCGGAGGAACTCATGAGCAGAGCCAGCGCAGCTGATGCAGCGAGTAAGACCGCCATCTTCCGTTTCACTATTCTAACCTTCCTTCCATGAAGGCAAATACACGTTCTTCATCAGTCAAGCGGCGACCAGGTGGGGCAGTAGCTCTCGCCGCCATCGGAGAGTCTTCGGACAGTGAGTCCGTTCAGTTCCACAATGAACACGGCCCGTTCGCCGTCCATATCGCTGCTGAAGGCGATGTGTCTGCCGGTTGGCCCCCAGCAGGGGTCCTCATTGAGGGTTCCGTCAAATGTGACCTGCCTGACATTGGAGCCATCAGCATCCATGACGAATATGTGAAAATCCCGTCCAGCCATGGCCGTGTAGGCGATCCGCTCACCATCAGGTGACCAGGCCGGGCTGTCGCAGTAGCCGTGGGAGGTGGTCATCCTCCGGGCGGTGCCTCCGGAACTGTCCATGACATAGAGCTGGGGATAGCGAAGGC
>Ga0190293_1000395_pt1 | contig 15523 bp, 10 predicted proteins | sample 48693001_MG_FD_161671 | JGI IMG/M metagenome (GOLD analysis project Ga0190293, IMG submission 161671) | Hydrothermal vent microbial mat bacterial communities from Southern Trench, Guaymas Basin, Mexico - 4869-30-0-1_MG | ecosystem: Environmental > Aquatic > Marine > Hydrothermal vents >... | reverse complement strand
TGAGAGCCTCATCCCCGACTTCTGGAAGTACGCTGACCTGATGCAGGTGACAGACAAGCTTCAGGCTGAAGGGTTCGTCTCGAAGTCCGGTGCGATCGTCTCGTGGGATGGCCAGGTTCGAGCTCACTCGTTCGGGGACTTTGGCTACACACGCCCCGCCATGCATGTGGAGCGCGATAGGTTCGACCAGATCCTCTTCGAGCACGCTGGCTCCCAGGGTGTTCGCACGTTCGAGAACACGACAGTTCTCGGGGCAGAATTCAGTGTCGACGAGGAGGACGGAGCAGAGAGCGCCGTGGTGACCTTCAAGGGGAGTGACGGCGAGACAGGCACGATCAGCTGCCGATGCGTGATCGACGCAAGCGGTCAGTCAGCGGTAATCGGTCGCCAACTCGGTATTCGCCATATCGACGACGTGTTCAGGTTCCTCAGCATCTGGGGGTACTGGGAAGGCTCTCGATTTCTCGACCTTGATGGGATCGGCCACGGAGAGGATGAACTGGGCTCAGTATCACCTGCAACGTTCCTGTCCTCTCTCGATGAGGCAGGCGACTCTGGCTGGTCGTGGCATATCCGACTCCGCGATGAGACAAGCGTCGGCCTTGTGCTTCCTCTGGGCATTGTCAAGAGCGCACGGGAACCAGGCGAGTCGTGGGAGACCTTCTATGAGCGAGCATGCAGGGATGTCCCTGTTCTTGGGGACCTGCTCGCTGGCGCCACGCTGCGCCCTGGCAGTGTCGCGTCGATACGTGACTACTCCTATCAGTCCGATGCGGTGGCAGGGCCAGGATGGTTCCTCGTGGGTGACGCCTCTGGCTTTGTCGATCCGATCTTCTCTGTTGGCGTCGTGATCGCTCTGTACGGCGCAGCTGCAGCCGCTTGGGCGGTGGACAGAGTCCTGACGCATCCTGATCAGGCGCAACGGACCCGCGACATGTTCACGAGACAACTCAATGGGCGGATCGAAGTGGCCCGCTCATTGGCGCTACCACGATATCGAGGCGGGGCCGAGATCACGGATCTGGCGAAGGCAACGCTCGAACTTGAACGATCTGCCGTGAAGGACATCATGTACGCGGTGTCTGAGTTCACAACCAGATCCGACAACTGGCTTGAGATCGTCGGTGCAGAGGCACCTGATCTGTCCGATGAGCAGAGGCGGATCATCGACGAGATATCGGTCTAATTCGATGTTGTCAGGGCGGCTTCCCCCCAGTGTGATCGTCCGAGCCAGACATCAAGGTGTGCAAGGTAGCTGATGTCTGAAGCCACCATCGACCTGCTGCTCTCGACTGAGTCAGTCATGGCCGTGCTCATAGGAGCTGTCGGCCTCGGGGCGCTCATCGTGTGGAGGGCTGTGACGCGTGAACCGTTCCCCGTCGGAGGGGTTGTACTCACCGCTGGTGCCCTGGTGGCGCTTGCCCTCGCCGGGCGCTCTGCTCCACCGCTGGTGATCGTGGGAGTGGTAGCCCTGGGCGTGGGGGGCCTCGTGAGGTCGTCATCTTTCGTTGTGAGGTTTGCGGTGGCGATACCGGGTGCAGCTGTGATCGGTACCCAGTTGCTGGATGGGCCCCTGGCGTATCTCCCTGGTGCTGCCGTGGCAGGGATCGTCATCTTCGCGCCACTTGTTGCCTGGTTCGACAGGGCATTCAGGGCGAGCACCCTGGCGACCCCTCTTCTCGCTGTCTCGTTCATAGCGATCTTCTTCGTGGTTCCTGACACTGAGGTAGCGCTGATCATCGGCAGCGCCAGCGGACTCTGGCTCTTTTCCGGGCCACCTGGCATGGTGACTCGCCTCGGAGGTGCGGGTGCATACGTTTCCGTGGGGCTCCTTGTGTGGGAGGTAGCAATCGGAGGTGTGGCACGGCCTGCGTCGCTCGTTGCCGGTGTCGCGACGTTGGGCGTTCTTGTGGCGGTTCCTGTCATCCTGGCGCTCGGCTCAGCATCGAAGCGATCCGTGATCGCCACGCAAACGGATGGGACTTTGGCTCAGCAATTCAGCACTGTCGCTGTCCAGATAGCTGTTGGCCTGCTGATGACCGTCGTGGTATCGATAGGCCGTGGCAACCTCCTTCTGACGATTGTGCTCGCATTCGGCATTCTCACTGTTGCAGGTATCTCCGTTGTGTCAGTGTGGGGGTCTGGTCGGCCCGTTGATGCAGCGCCATCGGAGAGATCGGGCAGTAGCACGTCAAACGTATGACGTAGAACGACCCCGAATCGTATTACGAGGATGAGCGGATAGGGCCAAGGTGCTCTCCGCTTTCCGCCATCCGCTCTCCGCCGTCCGCAAGAAACCGCTACTACATCGGCCGAAGCATTCAATCACCCGAACTCACGAGCGGATCTTCTGACTGTGGACTGTCAACCGTGAACTGTGAACTGGCCGCCCAGCGCTCCCTATCCGCTAATCCACTTCGTACTACGTGCTACGTTCTGTCGTCCTCCGTTGTACCTGCCGCCGCTGCGCTCCGCTCAAGTCCGACGATCCTGATTCCTGTGGCTCCTGAGGCGAGGCCTCGACGTTGACCGTTTGGGACTCAGCGTCCTCACTGGCTGTGTCGTGTGGGCGCCATCCATAGGTGATCAACACTGCCATGAAGTAGGGGATCACCTGGGATCGTTGTCGTGCAAGGAGGCCGAAGTTGTTGAATGCACTGAAGGCGATGACGAAACCGATCGTGAACACCAGGGCGAACAGGATGTACGGCGTGCGGCGAATGTGCCTTCCGTACCTGACCATTGGGATGAACCTCCACAGCAGAAGACCGAACATGAGCATTCCCTCGATACTCGTTGCCAGCACCTGAATGGTTCCAGCCTCGGTTGGGAAGGGGCGGAACATGACCTTGATGAAGCCAGCGGGGAACTCGGCCGGACTGCTGATCGACGATCCTGTGACGGCAGAACCTCCCCTGCTCGTTGCACCCTCGACGTTCTCGATCACTCGTTCTATGTCCTCAGTCGCTGCAAGGCCCTCCGTGAAATCGATGTTGAACTTTGCAGCGGCAGCAACCGTTGCTGCGCCGAGCACCAGCCCGATGCTGATGATGGCGATGATCCTCCGTCCGCCAAGCCCCTTCGTTCCCGTGCCTTTGGAGAAGACCATCGCCACGGCAAGCGATCCAACCAGCAACAGAGCAACATGCGGTCGAATCGCCGCAGCACCAGCGATGCCAACGGCGAACAGGACCGCCCACCGAATCCGGTAGTCCTTCATCAGGCCAGCAGCGGCGTATGAAGCAGTACCGAGGAACAGGAACATCAGCGACTCCTTGCCGATGCTCGATGGCCAGTAGACGATCGTGGGAAGGAAGAACACCGATACGGCATACCAGCCGAGACGTCCCGAGGTATCCGTTTTTCGGAACGCGGCGTACAGGAGTAACTGACCGAAGAAGGCAATGGTGGCGAACAGGATGAAGCCGCCCAGCAGTGTCGGAACGTACGGGACATAGAGGAGTCCCGTGACCGAGTTGACGAACTCGGTCCCAATTTCGAATTCTGGTACTTCGAACGATCGCCATACCGCGACGAGCCGTGACCCTTCTCCGTGGTACCCGGTTGCATCACCTGAGCCGCCGTAAACGAACTCGAGAACTCCCCACCGTGCCGTGGATGCCACCATCTTCGTCAAGAATGCGACGAGGACGAGGGTCGGCAGCCAGTCGCGGTCAGCGGCCGTTGCCATTCTCGTCCCGAAGTACGACGCTACAACCAACCCGATGGCGATGGCGAAACCGGTGGCAGCCTCGGTGGAACCGAGGAGCCATGCCACACCAGACAATGCGAGTACCAGACCGACCGCGATCCAGGTCGCGCCCCTGGTCACAGGAGTTCCAGATCGCCGAGGGCGAGGTCCCAAGCGTTGAGGCTGGAGATGTCAACGTCGAGTTGGCGGAGTGGTCTGGCCATGAGTGTCAGGCCCGCACGCGGGACAGGAGCGAACCCGGAGAGGCTGGCTGCATATCTTTCGGGCGAGCCTTTCGAGAAGTAGGCTCCGACATAGCTGGTTCGTGCCGTGTTTCTGCACGTGCTGATCGTCTGTCGCATGCCATCACCGTACACATCGGAGATGAGCAGCTCTCTGCGTCTTCCGCGGAAGGCAAGTCGTGCGATAGCGGTGCCATTGGTTCCGTCCACCTGGACATAGCTCGCTGTGGGGTGTGAGGAGTAACGCCACGAGTGATATGCATCTGTCCGAGGTGTGCGTAGTCCGAGTGGCTCTCTGTCTGTTGCTGATCGAGGCGCTACCTGTCGCGCGTGTGAGATGAAATCGGACGTTTCTGGTAGGTCCGTCGAGTTGCCACGTGTGCGCAGGAGTCCTCGTGCAGGCGAGATCAAAGGTCTGAGCTTGCCCACCTCTGTCCAACCCATCGTGAGATATCCCGCACCTGATCGCGGGTTGGGCGTGTTGAAGATGAGATCCACGCCTTCGTTCGCTGCGGCTTCGACCGCAGCGAGGGTCAGATCCTTGAAGACTCCGCGTCTCCGATAGTCAGGGTGTGTTGCCGTGTCAACCGCTCGCACGCATCGCAGGGTCGTGCCTGTGGGTGTGCGCAGCTCCCATCGCATGAACGCACGGAATCCTGCAATCGACCCCCCTGCGTGTGAGACGAGCATGATCGAACGGCCGAAGGGGCTGGCGAGATGCTTCCATGCGAAGAGCTCAGGTGTTCGTTTCAACAGAGCAGACTCCCCGAGCGAGACCTTCAGGAGTTCAAGGACGGCTGGCTGGTCCTCATCCCTGTAGGGTCGAACAGTGAGGCGATCGTCAGCCACCGAGCACCTCTTCGTACACGGCTTCTGTTTCCCTGACCATGCGTTCGAGCCCGTATCTTTCGTTGACCAGCGCCTTGCCCGTCGCACCGAGTTGCTCAGCCTCGCGTGGGTGGTCGAGCATCCAGGCGAGACCGGTTGCGATGGCTTCAGGGTCGCCCGGTGGAACGAGGATGCCCGTCTTGCCATCCGAGATGATGCTTGGAACCCCACCCACCGAGGTTGCCACAACTGGTCTGCCGAGGGCGAGAGCCTCAAGGATGGTGACGGGTAGCCCCTCCACATCAGCGGGGTTCGCGTACACCTCGCACGCTGCGGTGAATGCCAGTGCGTCGTCGCGTCTCCCGAGGAACCTGATGTAGTCATCCGCCCCGGTAGCGGTCGCGAGTTCTCTGACCGATGCGAGATCACCCTCGGTCTTCTCCCCACCGATCGAAACTATCTGGAAGTCATCGCGGATCTGTGAGAGGTGTTTCGCTGCAGCGATGAGTGTCTTGTGTCCTTTGAGCGGCCTGATGTTGCCGACGTGGACGATGAGGTGCTGATCGTCACGGAGCCCGAGTTCCCCCCGAACCGCGGCAGTCTCGAAGCTGCGATCGATATGAACACCGTTCGGAATCATGCGCTTGGACGGGGATGGATAGGAGTCGATCGACGAGAACACAGCGTCAGATACAGCGATCGTCGCAGCATTTCGTGAGTACGTGAGACGATTCACGAGTTGCACAGGCTTGCGATACGACGATGCGATGTTGTGCTCTGTGTAGATGACGGGGGTTCGCGTTGACACTCTTGCCACAGCACCCATCGAGGGCAGGTGGGCATGGACGATCTCCGCCCCTGCATGCTTGACCAGTTTCGAGAATCGCACCGCACTTGCAGGCGTGAGTCCCCTGCTGGATCCGAAACAGGTGACAGGAATGCCCTGGTCGCTGAGAGCCTCAACGAGTTGGTCCTTCCAGGGGAGGGCGTAGGCAACCTGGTAGTCGAACCTGTCTCTGTTCCAGAATCGCGCACCTTCGACGATGAGCTTCTCAGCACCGCCGATACCGAGTCCCTTGATTGCAACGACCACCGTCGGGCGCTGTGTGCTCATGGTTGATCGACGACGGACTCCATCAGGTCAGCCAACCCTTCGGAGAACGGCACTTGAGGCTTCCAACCGAGCACCTCACCGATCTTCTCAGATGACACGAGTGCAGGCGGGACATCTCCTGCTCGTGCAGGGGCGTAGACGATCTCGGTCGGGAAGCGTGCCACAACGGCTTCAGCGAGTTCCTTGATGGTGATCGGCTCAGGAGCAACCGTGTTGAGTGCGATCCCCGATGCATCTGACTCGCACGCCAGCGCGAACGCCCTTGCGAGGTCGGACACGTGGACGAATTGGCGCGACTGGCTTCCATCGCCCATGATCGTGATCGTCTCGCCACGTCGTGCTCGGTCTATGAAGATGCGGAAGACAGAATTGGGGCGGAGTCCAGGTCCGTAAGCTGTACCGAGACGAAGCGCTATCGCGGACAGGTCGCGTAGGTCCGCTGAAGCAAGCAGCATCTGTTCACCCGCAAGTTTCGTGATGTTGTACGGATGGTCAGGCGTTCTTGGGTGTGCCTCATCCATCGGCTCGTACTCGACGTCGCCGTAGACCTCCCATGTGGATGCGTAGACGATCCGTGCACCGGTGGCCACTCCTGCATCTGCCACGTTGGAGGTTCCGAGGACGTTCACGCCTGCTGCCAGGGACGGCTGTTCAGCAGCAAGGTACACATCTCCGATGGCGCCGATGTGACAGACGGCGTCCGCTCCGTCAACCGCGGCGTGCACCGCATCCGCGTCTCGCAGGTCACCTTCGATGACCTCGTAGTCGTCGTTCGACGAGGGCGTGAGATCGAACCCCACGACCTCATAGTCTTCATGTACGAGGTGTCTCGCGACATGTTTTCCGACGAACCCTGACGCGCCGGTAATAAGTACTTTCATTGATGCATCCCCACCCGTGTATCGTTGTGCATGCGGTCGCACTCGGCGACTGCGTGGGCATAATGTAGTACGTGTTGGCGACCTCGGCGAGTGAAATGTCGTCTTCGTCCACGGTTGGTAGATGAGGGCGGGAACAATGATTTCAGACGGCCGATCGACGCGGAGTCCGTAACGATGACACTTGTCAAAGAGACAGCCAGGCTCATTGCCAAAAGCGCATTCGCGACAGCTGATCTTGCCGCTCGAGATGCTCCCGGGCCGCGGATCTTGATCTATCACCAGGTCGGGTCTGACATAGGACGCCAGATGGAAGTGACGGAACAGGCATTCCGCGATCAGATCAACTGGATCGAGGACAACGGAGATGTCGTTGACCTGGCCACCGCTGTTGCACAACGATCCCAGCCGCAGACTCGCAAGCAATTCGTGCTGACCTTCGATGACGGATACCACGACGTCTTCCACACGGCCTGGCCGCTGCTACGCGACCGCGACATTCCGTTCACCGTCTACCTGACGACCCATCCGGTCGAATCGCAGATCCCCCTCACACCGGGAGGGAAGGCAGACCCACTCACGTGGCCCGAGGTACGAGAGATGCTCGACTCAGGGTTGATGACACTCGGTGCCCATACGCACACACATGCTGATCTGCGAACGTGTGATACGGCGAGGATCACAGAGGAGATCGAACGTTCGAACGAACTGATTGCGTTGCGCACCGGAGTCGATCCACTCCACTTCACGTACCCGTGGGGATACTGGACTGAGGCCGCGGACCAGGTCGTGCGCTCTGCGTACGACACGGCAACGCTCGGGAGCGGGTTACCCGTCACCGGAGATACCGATGTCTTCAAGGTCAATAGGATCCCTATCCAGCTGGGCGACCGGTCGTTCTTCTTCAAACGGAAGATGGCTGGTGGGATGCGGGCGGAGGACCGGGTACGCCGCCGGTTCACCGGATACGAGGGACCGTGAAGGAACGAGAATCTGGCGAGGGGCAGGGATCTGTTGCAGGGGCAAACGACACATACCTGATCGTGATCAATTCGCTTGGCGCTGGCGGGGCTGAGCGCTCGCTTGCGGACATCCTTCCCCACCTTGCCAACTCGGGGGTGCGTCCGATCGTCGCTTGTTTCAAGTCCCCGGATGTGGGGTTCGAGGATGAGGTCCGCGCTGGGGGGATCGACGTGCGGGTGCTGCCATCCACGTCGATCCCTGGGCACATCACCCAGCTGCGCAAGATCATACGATCTGAGAATCCTTCGCTCGTGTACACGGCGCTCTTCGACGCCCACCTTGCTGGCCGTGTGGCGGCCGCAGGATCAGGGATTCCCGTTCTGAGCAACCTGACCAATGTCGCCTATGACCCTGCCAGATATCTCGACCCGAATGTCAACGCTCGTCGACTCCGCATCATCAGGCACGTTGATGGCTGGACAGCCAGGCATCTCACCTCCCATTTCCATGCGGTGAGCGGGGCGGTGAAGGACTCAGCTGTTGCATCGCTTGGGGTGAAACCGTCGTCGGTGACCGTTGTGTACAGGGGGAGGCATCTCAACCGTCTTGGGATGCCAGGGGCTGAGCGTAAGGAACGTGTTCGCGAGATGCTTGGAATCCTGTCATCCCACGACGTTCTCATTTCGGTCGGCCGTCAGGAATACCAGAAGGGTCACAAGTACCTGCTCGAGGCGATGCCATCTTTGGTCGAACGTCATCCGGGCCTGCTCCTCCTCATTGTTGGCCGTGAAGGACACTCGACCTCAGAACTCGAACATCTGGTGGAGACGCTTGATCTATCAGATCACGTCAGATTCCTCGGCCATAGGACGGATATTCCGGATCTCCTCGCAGCAGCAGACGTGTTCGTGTTCCCCTCCGTCTATGAGGGACTCGGTGGCGCTGCACTCGAGGCGATGGCACTCGGCCTACCGATGGTGGTCAGCGATGTTCCCGCCCTTCGTGAGGTTGTTGAAGCTGGAGAGAACGGCATAGTCGTCCCCCCCGCTGATGCTGTGGCTCTGGCTGACGGCATCAGCTCAATGCTCGAGGACAAGAGTCGTATGGCCACATTCGGCGTCCGCAGCCGCGAGATCTTCGAGGAGAAGTTCGATGCTACCGATGCGATACCGGCGACCGTGCAGTTGATGCACAGCGTGGCTGCCCGGTCCCGTTGACCGCGCCTCCAAGCGCAGTCAACACCGGCGTTAGACGCTGGTGCTGACCTCAACCGCTTCGGAGGGGTCTGCTGTGTCGCTGTCGGGATCATCGTCTGAGCTGCTCCTGTCAACGGTGGATTCGACAGCGGAACGCATCGACCGGAATGCCTGTCCGAGTCTCGCCCTGTATGTTTCCCGACGCCCCTGAAGGAGGACAACACCAGGGGACGTGGTCCGTCGGTCGTTCATGATCGCTGTTGCTGTCGCGATCTGAGGTTCTGTTGTTGTGCCGGACAGGCCCGTGAGGATGGCGTAGTCGATGCGACGAGCAACGGTGTCAGATAGCGGGTCAGATATGGCTGGGCCCGCCACGATCACGATATCGAAGCGCTGGCGAGCGATGTCCATGAGGCTGCGTGAATTCGGTGATGCTATGGCGTCGATGGGATCGTGTGTCGTCGCATCGATGTGGAGGGATGTCAGGTGTGGCACCACCTGGGGGGTTGCATCTATGAGTTCATTGATCGCTGAGACAGCATCTTCCACAGGAAGGTTCTGGACGAGGATCTTCGTCAGGTTCGCCGACTCGTCGCCGAATTCGGTCACCTGGTTCGGTTCGAATGCGTTTGCATCGATCAGTAGCACGTCGCGGCCTGCCACCGTGTAGGCGGTTGCGAGGTCTGCTGCGAGTTCACCCACTTCGATGCTTGGCGTCGACACTCCGAAGAACCCGACCACTGCGGGTTGCTCCGATGTGATGGCGTCCACGGTTGCGCGGAAGGTCTGGATATTGCGCCGTCTCCGTGACACCGATGTTGGATACCACACACCGTCAGGAAGCCCATCACTGCGGTTCCTGTCGATCGTCCCGAGGCACGTGATACCTCCGAGCGAGCTTGCGGTCCACACGGTCTTTCGTGACTTGTCCAATCCTATGAGAACGATCGATGCGACGAGTGCGCCGATCAGGAACCCGACCAGTGTGAAGAGCCCAACGGGCCTTGTTGCCGCGGTTTCATCTGTCGCCGTTGGCTCCTCGAAGAAGCCGCCAGGTGATCTACCGTCGGCGACCTGGAGCAAGTCGACATACTGTGCCTGGAGCTCCTCAGCTTCAGCCTGCATCGCTTCGAGGGCGAGTGCGCTCTTGTCGTCAAGTTCCGGAACCGGTGGGGGCTCAGGAACAACCATGATCTGGGCATTCAGCCTGTTGAGGATCTGTGTGTTCTCGTCGAACTCGTCGTTGAGTTCGACGTTGCCGATGATCACGGGCTCGGCGGCGATTGTGGTATCCGTCGAGTCCGAACGGTCAGCTGGTTCGGGCTCGATACCGAAGAATTCGTCCTCCGTCGGGCGCAGCTCAGGGTTGAGGATCCAGATGCGGAGCTGTGTCTGGCGCTCGATGAGCGAATCTATCTGGGTCTGGAGCGTGGTTCTCACCGTGATGATCGCCGTGTCCTCAGGTTCGGGCTCGGGAGGTTGGGCCGTGTCTATCCGTTGGTTGAGCGTTTGGATCTCGATGAACAGCGAATCGATCGTTTCGTTGATCTGGTCGATGTTGAGTACCTGTGAACTTGATTCTCGATACGCGCTCCTGAGGTCAACAGCCTGTTTGAGGGTCTCGTCTCCATTGCGACCGATAGCGGTGAACAGAAGGATGTTGTTTGCGCGATCGACCTGGATCGAGAGCTTCGGGTTCTCCCTGAGTACCTCTTCGAGCAGTAACTGTGCTCGCACGCCCTCTGCCTGTGCATCGATGTCCGAGCTGGTGGAATTGGTGTTCTTCGTCGGTGAGGCTGAGGATGTGTCCTCCTCGGTGAACGCGAGGAACGTGACGGGGGCTTGGGCACGCCACCGTGCATCGATCGAATCGTTGTGGCTCTTGGCGAGATACATGCCGATGGACGCGCCAAGGATCGCGACCAATGCGATTATCCACCACTTTGCGCGGAGGATTCGCAGGTTGTTCCCGATTCCCATGCTGGCCTACTTCAGATTGTGTCAAACAGCTTCAGATATGAGTGGAGCGAATGCCGACCTGTCGCTTGAGCTCCACTGTGTGTTCGCTACGTCGAGGAGAGCCTCTTTCAGCTCATCGACCGAACAGTGATGCGCAAGCAACTGAAGCTCAGCTACCGCACCGCCGAGCGCCACCCTACTCGGATAGCCCGGACGCGCAACCTGAATCTTGTTGAGCCCACTCGGTTGGAGGGGTTCGAGCGAGAGGATCTCCTCGTGCTTCTCCCCGGGACGGGTTCCCGTGATCCTGACCTCGATATCTCTTCCTGGCACGAGCCCTGCCAGACGGATCATGCGACGGGCAAGGTCACCTATCCGCACCGGTTCCCCCATGTCGAGGACGAAGACCTCGCCACCGTCGGACAGCGCCGAGACCTGAAGAACGAGCTGGACGGCTTCGTCGACCGTCATGAAATACCGCAGCATCTCTGGGTCGGTCACTGTTACGGGACCGCCCTCCTGGATCTGGCGCATGAAGGTCGGAACGACAGATCCGCGTGATCCGAGGACGTTTCCGAAGCGGACAGCGGTGTGTGTGCAGATGTGGCCGAACTCCTCCTGAGCTGATTGTGTGATCATCTCTGCCACTCGTTTCGACGCTCCCATGGCACTCGTTGGGGCGACGGCCTTGTCCGTGGAGATGAGGACGAAGTTCGCAACACCGTGGCGATGGCAGGCATCGATCAGGTTCGCTGTGCCCGTGATGTTGGTCTTGACGGCTTCCGCAGGAGAGTTCTCGAGGATCGGAACGTGCTTGTGTGCGGCGGCGTGGAACACCACATCAGGCTTGAACTCGGAGAAGATCTGCTCGAGTCTCCCTGTGTCACGGATGTCACAGAGTTCTGTGGTCAGGTCCGAGGAACCCTTCGACCAAATGAACGTGCCGTCGTAGAGGTGGGTTTCGTCGTGGTCAACCGCAAGCACAGCCTCGGGGGAGAAGTCGAGGATTTGACGGGTGATCTCAACTCCGATGGATCCGCCAGCACCAGTCACGAGAAGCCGTTTTCCGGCAAGTAACTCTGAGATGGGGCCGAGGTCAGTGTTCACGGCCGGACGCGGAAGAAGATCCGCTACAGAGACGTCCCGTGCGTCCTGGAGCCTGCCTTCGGTCGAGAGGACAGTGTCAAGTTGCGGAACGATTCGCAGTCGAACGTCGACCTCGAGGAATGTATCAACAAGTTCGCTCAGTCTGTCGGCGTTGAGGTGTTCTGCGATCAGAATCTGTTCCACGTCGAACTGTTCAACCACCGAGGAGATGTCATCGAGGGTTCCCAGTATCGGGAGGTCAGCGATCCGCTTCACGGTGACCGTAGCCTGCGTTGATATGAACCCGACCACGTTGATCGGTTGTTCTCCACGGCTTCCCTTGCGGGCCAAATCAGCAGCCTCTGTCCCCGTTCCCACGATAATGGTCGGCTCTGCCTCCGTCATGTTCTGAACCTTGCGGAACGAGAACATTCTTGACCTGAAACGCATGGCACCCATGCCCCCGACAGCGAATGCGGATCCGAGAACGATGACGCCTACGGGGACCAGCCTGATTGCCGCCCCGCTCGTTTCCTGGATGCCGATGATACCAACGAGCACGATGATTCCGGCGACGACGCCTGAGATGAGGAGACGCATCGCCTCCTCGACGGATGCGTACTCCCATTCGTGGCCGTACACACCGAACAGCATGTTCGCGGTGAGGTGGACGAGGATGATGGCTGGTAGAAGGAGAAGGAACCCGGTGCGGAAGTCGGCAAGTGCCACAGGCTCATCTAGACCGCGTAAGCCCATCGCTGCGGCATAGGACACAATGACGGTGATGGCATCGATCGCAGCGAATGTCCAGTCAGACCGAAGGCGTGCGGATGCCTGGGCGAATCGCCTCCCGAGAGGTGAAAAGGAACGCGCGCCATCTTGTGACAACGACTCCATTAGCCCACTATTTCCCCACACCCCGTGTAACCCCTCTGTGTCAACTATGCCCCTCGTGGATACTCCACGAAAACCCCGGACACCTTCCTCAAGAGGCACCCTAGCCGCTGCGCGTCCGCTGTCCAACAGATATTCAGAAACCTGACAGTTCCCAGGGGCATCGGATGCCTCCTCCGGTGGCGGCAGCCTCAAGGTCAGGCTGTCGATCGCCATTTAGCTGGTGCTTAGGGCGCCTTTAGTTCCAACTGTCGTTCAATCGCCGCGTGTCGTTGATGCGACGAATCGCTCTTCCCCTGGAGCGGTCGCGTCTGCGCCATCTTGAGGCCAGTACTTTCTGCTCTGAGGAGTTCCCCCTGATGAATCCTTCTCGATCCTGGAAACGGGATCCCAATACAACAATGACGCCCCGAAGATGGGCGGTTGTCTCCGCCCTTGCCATCGCTTGCGTGCTCCTGGTGCTGGCTGGTAGCCAGCGGGTGTCAGCAGCACCCACTCGCGTGCTCATGGATGGAGAGAGCTTCCCCGACGGATTCACCGTTCCACTCGGTGAGGTCTGGGAGTTCAATCCCGGGCTGGACACCAAGGTCACGACGTCGGGGAATGTGGTCGTGCTCGGCACGTTGCGTATGCGCCCCGCCCACGGCAACGCCGAGCATTTCCTGCAGTTCACAAACATCGACGAATCGAAGTTCGTCGGCGGAGGTATGACCCACGTTGATGCCCCGAACGACATCGGTCTTTGGGTGGAGGACGCAGGGGTTCTTGATATCTCAGGTACGCCCATCACACCCTGGTCATATCAGTGGGAGGCAGACTGGTCTTCGAGTGATGACATCGTTGCGGCTCCCAACAATCCGGGTGAGTACGCATCGTTTCAACAGGTGGACTCGATATCAGATGTCCCGCCAGAGAATGCGCTCGGGTACAAGCCAGAACTGCTCAATCTCACGAGGAACGTCCGCATCGAGGGAACGCCAACGGGGAGAACCCACATCCTCATCCACGCCCCAAATGCGGCAGGTCCCCAGACCATCGAATACGCAGCGATCAGGTATGTGGGACCGTGGATCGGTGACGAGGACGATTCAGGCAGGTATGGGCTGCATCTCCACCACAACTCGTATGCGACCGAAGGATCGATCGTCACGGGGGTGGTCATCAGAGATGGGGGAAACCACGCATTCGTACCCCACGCATCTCACGGGATCACGTTCACAGACACGATCGCATACACCACGACGGGGGCCGCCTACTGGTGGGATGCGTCAGGCATTGATGTGTGCGGGGACGACACGGGTTGCAACGAGACTTTCGATCTCGTGTATGACTCTGTCGTTGCTGCTGACGGCCAACCCACCCCGGTCAAGAAGCACACGGGAACAGCCATCTGGATGGGGGGCGGTGAGAACATCACAGTGCGGGATTCCGTAGTCGTTGGGATGAACGGAAGATCTGGAGCAAACACATCTGCCTATGAGTGGCCCTCGCGCGACCGTGGTGTGTGGACCTGGACCAACAACACTGCCCACAACAACCAGGCACGTGGGATCTTCGTGTGGCAGAACACTGGAGGGGACGCTGGCCAGAACCATGTCATTGATGGCCTCACGGCGTTCTACAACGAGTCGGCAGGCATAGATCACGGCGCGTACGGGAACGCCTACGTGTACAAGAACCTGACGTTGCTCGAAAATGCAACAGATGCAGGGTTGGGCACGGAACAGTTCGCTGAGATCCTGTCCCACGCTCTTGGCAAGCAGTCACTCACGACCAACGGACCAGGCGCCACCGACACTCAGGAGTGGTACGGGGTCGATACGGGAGGAGCCAGGTTGATGGTGTTCTCTCACAACACGCCAGGAAAGCCGATCAGGTTCCTCTATTGCGACTTCTCAGAGGTGGCATTCAATGAGGGCACACTGAATCCGGGAGGCATCGACTTCATCGAGTGTGGCCTCGACATCGATCAATTCGACCGCTCGGGAATCCACACCGGCACCGTGATCCGTGTCCAGGATGGGAGTACGGCCTATCAATTCGTTGGCGATGGGCCTGTCCAAACGATCGAGCCGTTCTACGACAAAGCGATACCGCCCTCGACGACAACCACGGTACCTGCCACAACGACGACGATCACGACAACTACAACGACGTTGCCTTCAACCACGACAACGACCCTGCGCCCACCACGCACGACGACAACAACGACGACCCTGCCGCCCACAACAACAACGACAACGAGACCACGGTGCAGAAGATGTTGAACGCCGTCCGCTGTCCGCTGTCCGCTGTCCGCACGCAACGGTGTCTGAACTCTCCTTCGGCGTCGTACCTAGGTGATGATCATCACGGCTGCAACGGTGAGCACTGCCTGGGACGCCGCTGCGACAAGGGCGACGCCTCGCACGCTCAGCCCCCGGTCCCGTAGCTGATCGTACAGGTGGGATCTGTCACCTTCGAAGATCGGTGTGCCGTTCCTGGCCCGCCGAGCGACCGTGGCCACAAGATCGATGAGGAACACACCGAGCGTTCCTATTGAGAGGATGACCGTTGTGGAGAGATCGCCACCTCCGGCAATGAGCGTTCCGTATGCGAGCACCATGCCAAGGAGATAGGCGCCGTTGTCTCCGAGGAAGACTTTTGCTGGCTGCCAGTTGAACACGAGGAAG
>Ga0190293_1000393_pt1 | contig 15568 bp, 11 predicted proteins | sample 48693001_MG_FD_161671 | JGI IMG/M metagenome (GOLD analysis project Ga0190293, IMG submission 161671) | Hydrothermal vent microbial mat bacterial communities from Southern Trench, Guaymas Basin, Mexico - 4869-30-0-1_MG | ecosystem: Environmental > Aquatic > Marine > Hydrothermal vents >... | reverse complement strand
GCGAACGTTTAGTACAGCTTGCTTTAGAAAATATGATGAAAAACAGAACATCTATTGTTATTGCACATAGATTATCTACTATTCAAAATGCAGACGTAATTATAGTGATGCAAAAAGGTGAAATTGTCGAACAAGGAGATCATGACTACTTAATTCAAAAAAACGGTATGTATAAAAGACTTGTAGACATGCAGAGCTTCGATTAAGCTAACTATGAACTATATATAAACAAAAAGGATGAAAGTAAAACTTCCATCCTTTTTTTCTTGCTAGACTTGGGGAAGACTAGCAACATAAATAGGTTTCGTGGTGTAAACATAAAACAAAAAATCATACTACACAAGGAAAAAATGCATTTTATCGTAAATAACATACACTTAATCGATGATTTAAATGATATAAATCTGATTTACAAATAATTACAGCAAACTAAAAAAAACATTTTATTTAAATAATAAAAGCAATACTCTAACCAACTTTTAAACTTTTACTATATTCACTAGTCTAAATAGTTAAACCATTTTTGTGATTGACGAATCTAAGCTCTTAGAGCAACTAAAATCAAATAATAATAAAGATCAAGCATTTAAAGATTTAGTTACGCTTTATAAAGAGCGTTTATATTGGCATATAAGGCATATTGTGAAATCGCATGAAGACTCTGATGATGTGCTTCAGAATACTTTTATTAAAGTTTATAAAAATATTCAAAACTTTAAAGGAGATAGTAAGCTATATTCCTGGATGTACCGCATTGCAACAAATGAATCCATAACTTTTATTAATAAAAATGCGAAACGTTTACAAATAACAAATGAAGAAACACAGTTATTGGCTATTAATAATTTAAAAGCAGATGTGTATTTTGAAGGTGAAGAAATTCAATTAAAGCTTCAACGAGCAATAGCCTTATTACCACAAAAACAACAACTAGTTTTTAATATGAAATACTTTGAAGAACTCAAATATAAAGATATGGCCATTATTTTAGAAACTAGCGAAGGTGCTTTAAAAGCATCATATCATATAGCTGTTAAGAAAATTGAAAGCTATTTAATAAATAATTAAACCATTTGCATTAAATTGTGTCATAGTTATAACATGAAAACAAATTTAAATAACATTAAAAATTCAGGATTTAAAGTTCCTAAAGACTATTTTGAAGGGTTAGAAGATACTATAATAAGTCAGGCTAAACTTAAAAATAGCACAGATTCTAGTGGTTTTAATGTTCCTGATAGTTATTTTAATACTTTTGAAGATGAGATATTAAGTAAAGTTTCTACTAAAAAGACAAAAGTTATTTCACTTTTTAATAGAAGAAATCTAATTTATGCTTCAAGTGTTGCAGCTGCTGTAATAATTATGTTCAATATCATTAAACCAAATAGTTCTTTAGATTTTAATTCAATTGAAACTGCTTCGATTGAAGATTATTTAAATCAAGAAGATTTAAACACTTATGATATTGCCTCTCTTTTAACAGAAGAAGAGTTGATAACAGATAATTTTATTGATAATCAACTTTCTGAAGAATCTCTAGAAAATTATCTTTTACAAAATGCAATTATCGAAGACTTAATTATAGAATAAATGAAAAAACTACTACTCATAATACTATTTGTCACTATAACTTTTAATGTAGTTGCTCAAAATTTTGATAGACAAGAGCGCATTAAAGCGCTTAAGATTGCTTTTATTACTGAAAAATTAGAATTTTCAGAAAAAGAAGCACAACAGTTTTGGCCGCTTTATAATACTTTTGATGATGAAACTCATAAATTAAGACGTCAGTCATTTCATAAAAGAGAAAGGTTAGATATTAATGCAATTAGTGACCAAGAAGCTGAAGCTCTTTTAGAAAAAATGATAGCAGCAGAAAATAAAAAAATTGAGCTACGTGAAAAATTCATAAATGATTTATTAAAATTTCTTCCAGCAAAAAAAATAATCTTGTTAAAGCACACCGAAGATGCTTTTAATAAACGTATGCTAAAAGAAATGCAAAGACGAAGAGAAAAGTTCAACCGTGATTAATAAAAAAGAAGCCAATAGCTTCTTTTTTATTCTCTAAAAGTTAATTTGGAAATTCGTCCATTACCAGCTGCATAAGCAATGTTATCATTTAAAAATCGTAGTGTGTAAAAACCTTCATCACTTAAGTGATTCCATGTGTTTCCAGAATCGTTACTATAATCAATCCCTTTAAAACCAATTGCTACAAGCTCCTTTCCTTCACCATTTGGAATGTACTGCACACAACTTCTATAACCTGGTCCCTGTCCTTGTGCAACTAATCGCCAGTTTTTTCCACCATCACTAGTTCTTATTTTATTAGATTGATTTTCATCTGGTTTTGTATAATCTCCACCAATAGCAAAACCATTGTGTTCATCGTAAAAAGCAATAGAATAAATACCTTCTGTTTCTTTCTCTTTAACTATTGGTGTATCAAACACCTCCCACGTTCTTCCTCTATCTTTTGAATAATACACTCTTCCTGCGGTAGTAGCCACCCAAGTCTTATTGCCTACTATAGCAATATTAGTATCACTTGCTGCAAATGCACCTTCTCCTTCATTTGCTGTTGGCAATTGATTACAAGTTAGTTTAGTCCAATTCTCACCACCATCTCTGGTAATAATTATTGACAAGCAGCCTCCCATACTATCACCAATTGCTATACCTTCTTGATCGTTCCAAAATTCCATAGAATCATAAAAGACTTTTTCATGATACTCCTTATATACAATTTGAATTGTATCTTTATTTATCTTATAAAGAAGAGCAGGGCTAGCTATACTTAAAGCAAATATATTCTTTGAAGTTACTGCCAAAGAACGAAAATTGGGCACAATTGTGTCAAATTTTAATTTAATAGTATTATCGGCTTTCTCTTCAATTTTATTAATTGTTGAACCTCCAATCAAACCATTGGAAGCTGCAAAAGTAAAATTAGAAGGTTTATTCAATTCTAAAGCTCTTATATTTAACAAAGAATCTTGTAAAATAGTTTCAATCTCAACTTTAGTAATAACTCTTGATTTTTCTTCTTGTCTAGATTGACTTGAAATCAAACAAACAAAAAATAATAAACTAAATATTCGCATAATTCTATTTTAGCTGAAAGATAAAACTTTCTCTTAAACTTCTAAACTTTTAACCTACCTTTGCATGCTTATTTAATTTTCATGAGATTACATAGAAATTTATGTTTTGCAACTGTTGATGGTTTATTACAAATCTTTAACGAAGGTGCTTATGCGGATAAAGTGGTACAAAAACTTTTAAAACGTGACAAACGCTGGGGAAGTCGGGACAGAGGTTTTGTTGCCGAAACCACTTACGATATTGTTCGCTGGAAACGATTGTATGCTGAAATAGCAAGTGTAAAAGAACCTTTTAACAGAGATGATATTTGGCGCATATTTGCAGTTTGGGCAACCTTAAGAGGAATTAAATTACCTGATTGGAAATATTTTGAAAATACACCTCAACGAAAAATTAAAGGCAAATTTGATGAATTATCTAAAATCAGAAAATTTGCTGAATCGATTCCCGATTGGTTAGATGAATTAGGTGTCAAGGAATTAGGCGAAAAGGCTTGGTCTAAAGAAATAACAGATTTAAACAAACAAGCTGAAGTCATTTTACGTGTTAATACACTTAAAACAACCAAAGAAAAATTACAAGCTGAATTATTTGACCTAGATATTGAAACTGAATTAATTGATGGCTATGCAAATGCTTTAAAACTAAAAGAACGTAAAAATGTATTTACAACTGATGCTTTTAAAAAAGGTTTTTTTGAAGTTCAGGATGCATCTTCTCAATTAGTTGCTGAATTTTTAGATGTTAAACCAGGAATGAAAGTTATAGATACTTGTGCAGGAGCTGGAGGAAAAACACTTCATATAGCAGCATTAATGGAAAACAAAGGACAAGTTATTGCACTTGACATTTATGCTAATAAACTTAATGAATTAAAGCGTAGAGCAAAACGTAATGGCGCTCATAATATAGAAACGCGACCTATTGAATCTTCTAAAATTATAAAAAGATTATACGATAAAGCAGATCGTGTTTTAATCGATTCTCCTTGTTCTGGTTTGGGTGTTTTACGCAGAAACCCTGATGCAAAATGGAAATTACAACCTGAGTTTATTGAAAATATTAAAAAAACACAAGCAGATATTTTACAGCAGTATTCTAAAATTGTAAAGCCTGGTGGTAAATTAGTTTACGCTACCTGCTCTATTTTACCTTCTGAAAATCAAGAGCAAGTTGAAAATTTCCTGAACTCAAATAAAGAGTTTACTTTTGTAAAAGAAAAAAAAGTATTAGCATCTAAATCTGGCTTTGACGGATTTTATATGGCGTTATTAGAAAGAAACATTAAAAAATAGAAAATGAAACAAATATACTTTGCATTAACATTATTAATCTCATCATTTACTTTTGCCCAAATTCCAGCTGGTTATTATGATTCTGCTACTGGCAGTGGTTATACTTTAAAATCACAATTAGAAACTATTATTGATGACGTAAATGATAGTAACGGTTTACCATTTCATGACACTTCAGTAACTTACGGTGATCTTTGGTCATTATATGAAACTTCAGATGTACGTACAGATGGAAAGGTATGGGAAATGTATAGTGATTGTGATTTCACTTTTGTAACCGATCAGGATAATGGAACTGGTGGCGGAGACGAATGTGATAAGTTCAATAGAGAGCACTCATTCCCTAGAAGTTGGTTTGGCGATGATGGTGGACATCCAATTTTTGCGGATCCTTTTCATGTCATTCCTTCAGACAAAAAAGTAAACGGAATACGTGGTAATTTAGCATATGGTGAAGTAGCTTCTTCTAACTACACATCTCTAAATGGATCAAAAAGAGGAACTAGTAGTATAACAGGTCCTACAGGTAATGTTTTTGAACCAGCTGATGAATTTAAAGGAGATATAGCTCGTGGATATTTTTATTTAGCTGTAAGATATCAAGACGATATTGGATCTTGGGAAGCTAATGATTCTGATGGAGATAGTATGCTTGATGGCTCTGACAATAAAGTGTTTGAACAATGGGCTTTAGACATGCTCTTTAGCTGGCACATGAATGATCCTGTAAGCCAAAAAGAATTAGATAGACAAGAAGCTGTTTTTGCTCATCAAGATAATAGAAACCCTTTTATCGACAACCCTCAATATGTGCAAGATATATGGGAGAATGAACTATCTGTTATTGAATTTAATCAACCTATTAATATAACTTTATATCCAAACCCTGTAACTTTTAACACATTTCACATTACAACTACTACAGATCTAGATATTAAAATATACAATGTTTTAGGTAAATTGGTTTTAGAACATAAAGTAACACATAACGATGATGATGTCGATATTTCTAATCTAAACAATGGTATTTATCTTGTGAAAATCAAATCTAAAAATCAATCCATTACTAAAAAACTAATTAGACAATAACAATAATTCAAAGCGGCTTTAACGAGTCGCTTTTTTTATGTTTAAAACTCGTTTATAACTCTTAAATTAAGTCAGGCTTTTATATATAAAATAAGTGTAAAAACTTTAAATTTGCCATTTATTAAACAACTCAAATTAAAACATAAATGATTCATTTCTTCGGAAACCAAAACAGCAACATTTTTGCTGTTCAAGCAACAAAAGAATTATCTAAAGAAAGTATTTCTAAACTAACATGGCTTTTTGGTAATCAACCAAAAATAGAACAAGTATCAATCGATACTTTTTTTATTGGTCCTCGCTCAGCTATGATTACTCCGTGGAGTACTAATGCTGTAGAAATGACCCAGAATATGGGAGTTACAGGGATTATTAGAATTGAAGAGTTTACATCTGTAAATGAAGATTTCTCTGATTTTGATTCCATGATTTCTGAAAAACATAATGGATTACATCAAGAATCATTTACTATTAATATTACACCTGAAGTTATTCTTAATATTGAAAATATTTCAGCCTACAATGACCAAGAAGGGCTAGCATTAAATACAGAAGAAATAGAATATCTTGAAAGTGTTTCAAAAAAAATTGGTCGTCTATTAACAGACTCAGAAGTATTTGGTTTTTCTCAAGTAAACAGTGAGCACTGCCGTCATAAAATATTCAATGGAACATTCATTATTGATGGTGAAGAAAAACCAACATCTCTTTTCAAATTAATAAAAGAAACTTCAAAACAACATCCAAACGATATTGTTTCAGCTTATAAAGATAATGTGGCTTTTATAAAAGGTCCAAAAGTAGATCAGTTTGCACCTCAACGTGCTGATATACCTGACTATTATAGGACTAAGGAATTTGAATCTGTAATCTCATTAAAAGCTGAAACACATAACTTCCCAACAACTGTAGAACCATTTAATGGTGCAGCGACAGGTTCTGGAGGAGAAATTCGTGATAGATTAGCTGGTGGAAAAGGCTCATTACCATTGGCTGGTACAGCTGTTTATATGACGTCTTATTCTCGATTAGAAGGAAATCGTCCATGGGAAAAAGGAATGCAAGAACGAAATTGGTTGTATCAGACACCAATGGATATATTAATTAAAGCAAGTAATGGTGCTTCAGATTTTGGCAATAAATTTGGGCAACCTCTTATTTGTGGTTCCATACTGACTTTTGAACATGAAGAAGATGAACGCTTATTAGGTTTTGACAAAGTGATTATGCAAGCTGGAGGGATAGGTTATGGAAAATCTGAACAAGCTTTAAAAGATACTCCTCAAAAAGGTGACAAAATTGTTATTCTTGGTGGAGAAAATTATCGTATTGGAATGGGTGGCGCTGCAGTTTCTTCAGCAGACACTGGTGAATTTTCATCAGGTATAGAATTAAATGCTGTACAGCGTTCAAACCCTGAAATGCAAAAACGTGCTGCCAATGCTATTCGTGGCATGATAGAAAGCGAAAAAAATTATATTGTTTCTATTCACGATCATGGTGCTGGTGGACATCTCAATTGCCTGTCTGAGTTAGTTGAAGACACTGGTGGAAAAATTGATTTAGACAAACTTCCAATAGGTGATCCCACATTATCTGATAAAGAAATAATTGGCAACGAATCTCAAGAACGAATGGGGTTAGTCATTGCTGAAAAACATTTAGATACACTTAAAAAAATTGCTGAAAGAGAACGATCACCAATGTACACCGTTGGAGATGTCACTGGAGATCACAGATTTACTTTTGAATCTAAAACCAAAGGCAATAAACCAATGAATTTAGCTCTTGAAGATATGTTTGGAAGTTCTCCAAAAACCATTTTAAACGACACAACTATTAAGAGAAATTATAGCGACATAAGTTATAGTTCAGATAAATTCTATGATTATTTAGATCAGGTTTTACAATTAGAGGCAGTGGCTTGCAAAGATTGGTTGACCAATAAAGTTGACAGATGTGTTGGAGGAAAAGTTGCTAAACAACAATGCGTTGGACCATTACAATTGCCTCTTAACAATTGTGGTGTTATGGCTTTAGATTATAAAGGAAAAGAAGGAATAGCTACATCTATTGGCCACTCTCCTATTTCTGGATTAATCAATCCAATAGCTGGAAGTAGAAATAGCATTACCGAAGCATTGACCAATATTATTTGGGCACCTTTAAAAGATGGTTTAAAAAGTATTTCATTATCAGCTAACTGGATGTGGCCATGTAAAAATGAGGGTGAAGATGCTCGCCTTTATGAAGCCGTAAAAGCTATTTCTGAGTTTTCTATAGATTTAGGTGTTAATGTCCCAACAGGAAAAGATTCACTATCTATGAAGCAAAAATATCCTGAAGGCGATGTTATTTCTCCTGGAACTGTTGTGATTTCTGCAGCTGCGAATTGCAACTTTATTTCTAAAGTCGTTGAGCCTGTTTTACAAAAAAATAGTGGAAATATATACTACATTAATATCTCACAAGACGACTATAAATTAGGAGGAAGTTCCTTTGCTCAAATCCTAAATAAAATAGGAGGCAAAACACCAAATGTTCAAAATGCATCCTATGTAAAAAATGTGTTTAACACTATTCAGCAATTAATAAGAGAAGATCTAATTGTTGCTGGACATGATGTGGCTTCTGGAGGGTTAATAACGACACTCCTTGAAATGTGCTTTGCTGATAATAATCTTGGTGCAGAATTAGATATAACTGCTTTAAACGAAAAAGATTCGTTTAAAGTACTATTTGCTGAAAATTCTGGGATTGTATTTCAAGCATTAAATGATTCTGTTGAACAGACACTAATTAATGCTAATATTGAATTTCATAATATTGGACATGTCACTAACAGTGATGTATTAAGTATTATTAATCAAGCCGAAGTATTTACAATGACTGTATCAAGCTTACGTGATGTTTGGTATAAGACCTCTTACCTGCTCGACCAAAAGCAAACTGCAAATGGTTTAGCTGAAGCACGATATAATAATTATAAAAACCAACCCTTACACTTTACTTTTCCAAAACATTTTACAGGAAAATTAGAGGACGTCATAGCGAACCAAGTGAAGCTATCTGCTTTAAAGGGAGAGATTAACACGTCGCAAACTCCTCGCAATAATAAGGATAAACCTAAAGCTGCTATACTTCGTGAAAAAGGAAGTAATTCAGAACGTGAAATGGCAAATGCTATGTTCCTTGCAGGTTTTGATGTAAAAGATGTACACATGACAGATTTAATTTCTGGTCGTGAAACTTTAGAAGACATACAATTTATTGGAGCTGTTGGTGGTTTCTCTAATTCTGATGTTTTAGGTTCTGCAAAAGGTTGGGCAGGAGCTTTTAAGTATAATGAAAAAGCAAATTTGGCATTAAAAAACTTTTTTAAACGTGAAGACACGCTTTCTGTAGGAATATGTAATGGTTGTCAACTGTGGATGGAATTAGACCTTGTTAATCCGAATCATGAGATACATGGAAAAATGACTTACAATGATTCACAAAAACATGAAAGTGCATTTACTTCAGTAAAAATTCAAGAGAATAATTCTGTGATGCTTTCATCCTTAGCAGGTAGCACATTAGGTGTTTGGATTTCACATGGTGAAGGGAAATTTGATTTACCATACTCAGAAAGTGAATATAACATCGTTGCTAAATATGGTTATGATGCATATCCAGCGAATCCAAATGGCTCTGATTTTAATACAGCCATGATGTGCGATAAAACTGGTCGTCATTTAGTAACTATGCCACATATTGAGCGATCTACATTTCAATGGAATTGGCCAAACTATCCTCAAAATAGAAAAGATGAAGTATCGCCTTGGTTAGAAGCTTTTGTGAATGCAAAAGAGTGGATTGAGAGCAATTAATTTTCAACTTAATATATTGATTCACTACTTATTATAAATTAAGCAAATTCTTAAACTATTTAAATTTAACTATCTTTAATCAAACCAAATAGTACAATTTAAAGATAGTTGTGACTCGATTTCTTATATATGTTTTCTTATTTTCATTTGCTTCTGCATTAGGACAAAAAGACACTATTAATACTATTGAAAAACGTGGAGAAGCGCTTTATTACAAAAATGTAATAAAATCTTTAGCTTATGCAGATAGCCTCCTTCAAACAAATGAAGAAAAGTATAAAGCTTTTGCTTATTATCTGAAAGGTATTTCTACACATTATGGAGTCAATATTGATTCGGCAACTATTCATTTAAAAAGAGCTATTGCACTTTCTGAAAACAATAAAAACATTGAGCTTTTAATTAAATCACAATTAGAACTAAGTGGTATAGAAATCTTCAATGCTGGCTACGAAGAAGCTGAGTACTTAATTGAAAATTCTACAAATTTAAGTCAACAAATAAACTCTTCTGAATTAAAAGCTAGAGCATTATATTTTAAAAGTCTTTTAAATTGGATGCTTTATGCACAATATGATGTCGCCATTGGGTTCTTATATGAAGCTTTAGAAACACATGAAGACATTAATACAATAACAACTAAACTAATTTACTCAAAATTAGCCTATTTATTAGATGAATCCGGATTTCAAGATTTAAGTTTAGAGTATTTAAATAAAGTTATAGCACAAAGTTTAATTGAGAATAATATCATGATTTTATCACGTTCTTATTCAATTTATGGAATTATATTATATAATAATGAAGGTATAGAATATTTAGATAAATCTATAGAGTTAACAATTAAAAGAGCTAATAAATTAATGCTTGGATATCGCTACGTAATTCAAGCTAATATCTATTCTGAAGATGAAATAGGTGAATATGAAAAAGCTCATGTTTTGTATCATAAAGGCGTAAAATTGCATCATGAAGTTGGAAATATAAGTGGTCTCTCATTAGCTTATTTAAATCTTGCAGATTTATTTGCTGGTGCTGAAAAATATAAAGATTCGGCACTTTACTACACTAAAAAGCTAGAAAAACTTACACTTAAATACCAAAATAACAGCTTAAACTATAACATATATAATGCGTATTATAAAACCTATAAAGCCTCAAAACAATACGATAAAGCATTAGAGTATCTTGAGAAAACAAATATTGAATCTGACAAACTATTCAATATAAGAATTAATAATAGTATTCTTAACAATAATACCCTCTACAAATTAAAAGATAAAGAGTTACAATTACTTCAACAAGATATTAAATTAAAAAGAGCAGAAAGAAAACAAAATTATTTATATGTCATGTTGCTCGTCCTTTTTATAATTTCTTTAGGCATTATTTATTTTTTCTTTCAACGACATAATCAAAAACAGAAGCTAAACGAACAAACCATTCAAACACTAAAAAAACAAGAAGAAGTAAAATCTTTGGCTGCATTAATTAAAGGCGAAGATATGGAGCGTTCTCGCATTGCAAAAGATTTACATGATGGTATAAATGGAAGTCTATCCGCAATAAAGTATAAACTATCTTCTATTTCTTTACAACATTTTAGTGAAGATGAAAATGAAACATTCGAAAAAGCGTTACAAATGTTAGATGTTGCGTGTGAACAAATCCGGAATATATCTCATGATCTGGCTCCGCCTTCATTATTAAATTTTGGTCTTATTGAAGCTATCGAACAATATTGCAACAGGATAAATTCTAGTCGAACTGTAACTATAACATTCCAACATTTTGGAACATATAAACCTTTATCAAAAAAAATAGAGACTACTATTTATCACATTATACAAGAGCTAATCATAAATATCATTAAACATTCAGAAGCAAAGAAAGCTATTGTACAATTAAATACTAATAAAAATGAACTACATCTTACCGTAGAGGATGATGGTAAAGGTTATGATGTTAAAGCAATAACCCATGGTTTAGGATTAAATAATATTAAATCAAGAATAGAATTTTTAAATGCAGAAATGAATATACAGTCAGATGCTAAAGGTACTTCAATAACCATAGATATTGACCTTAATAAAATTCCTAAATTATGATACGAATAGCAGCTACTGATGATCATAATATGGTATTAAGAGGTATAGAAACCATGCTGAAATCATGTGAAGATATAGAAATAATTACCACATATTCTAATGGAGAAGACACTATAAATGGGTTGCCATTAAGTAAACCAGATGTATTATTGTTAGATATTAACTTGCCTGACTGGAATGGCATCGATCTATGTAAAACAATACTTAAAACGCATCCTGAACTTCATATTATAGCATTAACAAATTTTAATGAAACCTCTTTTGTTAAAAACATGATTAAGAATGGTGCAAAAGGATACTTGTTAAAAAATACCAATAAAAACGAACTTAAATCAGCTATAAAGAAAGTATATAAAGGTGAACAATATTTACAAAAAAGTATCCAGGAATTATTGTTAAATGAATCTATTGGTATAACAGCTCGTAATACTTTCATTCCAAAATTAACGCGTCGCGAACAGGAAATCTTAAATCTAATTGCTGAAGAATTTACTACTAATGAAATTGCCAAAAAACTATTTGTTTCTGTAAAAACTATTGAAACACATCGTTCACATTTAATTCAAAAACTAGAAGTTCGAAATACTGCAGGACTTGTACGAATTGCTATTGAAAAAGGGTTGATTAAATAAGTTATTAACTACCATCCTAATGGTTTTAATCATTTATAATGGAAACAAGACTGTTACAAACTTTCGTCATTACGAACATAGTGAAGTAATCTGTTTATTTTTAACTTCTATTCAAAAGATTGCTTCGTCTCTATGATTCTCGCAATGACAACATAATATCAGGGAAAACCCTGATTTTTAAAAACACATAGAAACCCTTAACTCTAACTCATTGTTTATCAGGATCTTTATAGTCTATTAATCTATTTAGCTTTCTGAGAATTTGACTTTTAAATATGATATTGACTACATACTGTTATGCTTTAAGTCACTATTGCAACAGAAAAAAAATAGTTTTAATTCAAAAACATTTAAATAATAATTAAATAAAACATATACAATATGAAAACTTTACAAATGAAAAAACCAGTTGAGTTATATTTTGAAACTCATGATACAAAATACCTCACAGAAGATGTAGTTTTTATCAATATGGGAACTAACGAACTTACTATTGGAAGAGAAGCAGTGGGCAATATGTTGCATCACATCTATAATGTTGCATTCGATGCTCATGCCGAAATAACAAATACCATTGTTACAGAAGACAAAGCAGTTTTAGAAGCTCATTTTATTGGAAAACATATTGGTGAATTTGCTGGTATTTCAGCAACAAATAAATCTGTAAAAGCACCATTATGTGTAACATACGATTTAGAAAATGGCCTCATAAAAATAGCTCGCGTGTATATGATGGTTGGAGTAATAATGCAACAACTAAACGCTTAATGTACTCGTTCCTAATTTCAAATTAAACCACATACAACAACCATAACACTAAAAACAGAGCCATGAAAAAAGTATTCTTAAGTTTATGTTTTTGCAGTTCTATATTCTGGTCTTTTTCTCAAGTAGGTATTGGTAATACCAATCCAGATGCATCTTCAATTTTAGATATTACGGCAACCGATAAAGGAATTCTCCTTCCACGTGTCGCTCTAGTTAATGTTACTACGACCATGTTAGATGGAGCTAATACGGCAGCAACTGGTTTATTTATTTATAATACAAATGCCGCAGTAACAGGAGGCAATGGTGTTGGTTATTATTATTTTAATGGTACGATTTGGGAGAAAATAACAACCTCTGCTACTAACTCCGATGATAACGATTGGCATGAAGAAGGCACTACCACAAGCCCAGATAATATTAATGACGATATGTTTACTCAAGGCAATGTAGCTATAGGTCAAACTTCTGCATTATATAGATTAGATGTTAATGAATCAAATGGGCTACGCGGTATTAATGTCCAAATATCCGGTAATTCAAATAATTCAGTTTATGGTAATTATATTTATAATTCAAATACTGGAAGTGGTCAACATTTTGGCACTTACAATTTATTACAAGGTGCTGGGTCTGGATTGCATTATGGAAATTATCAGAGCGTTGCATCTACAGGTACTGGTTCACATTATGGCTCTTTTAATTGGTTGACTGGATCTGGTGCAGGAATGCAATATGGTTCTTATCAAGATATTGCAAACTCAGGGAATAATGCACATTATGGTTCTTATAATTTGTTAAGAGGTACTGGAACCGGCTCTCATAATGGTTCTTTTAATTTCTTAAGTGGCACAGGTTCAGGAAGTCAATTTGGAAGTACGCAAAGTATAAGTAATACGGGTAATGGTAATCACTATGGTTCTTGGAATTTTTTAGCAGGAAATGGAAATGGCGACCAATTTGGAAGCAGGCAACAGATTAATAATTCAGGATCTGGAATTCATTATGGTATATACAATACTTTAATAGGATCCGGTACTGGTGTTCAATATGCATCCTATAATCATATATCAAATAATAGCGGATCATTACTATTTGGTACTTATAATTTTATAACAGGAAATAACCCGAATACAATCGAAGGAACAACCAATTACATCACAAATTATGGAAATGGAGATCATTATGGTATTTTTAATGAACTTGATGGTTCTGGAAGTGGTGATCAATATGGAAACAGGAATAATATTGGAAATACATATAGTGGGACTCATTATGGCACTTTTAATAATATGACTGGTACAGGAACAGGAATTCATTATGGTGCTTATAATGATTTAAGTGGAACTGGAACAGGAGAACAATATGGTATTTATACTGAAATTACAAATACAGGTAATGCTACACACTATGGTGCTTATAATTTTTTATCTGGTACAGGAACAGGTCAACAATTTGGTACTTATAACCTTATTGATAATAGTAACAATAATAATCATTTTGGTACAAGAAATTTTGTGGGAGGTTCAGGTATAGGTTTTCATTACGGAATATATAATCGAGTAGGTGGTATTGGTGAAGGAAATCAATATGGATCTTATCAAGATATTGCAAACTCAGGAAATGGAGCTCATTTTGGAACATATAATTACTTATTTAGCAATGGTACTGGAGATAAGACTGGTATTTATAGTTTAATACCTCCTTCTGCTGGTGGGCAACATTATGGCGTATATTCAGTTGTATTAAAATCAGGAAGTTATGCAGGTTATTTTCTAGGTAATGTTTCTATTGGAACAGCTTTAGGTGATAGCTATATTTTACCTGTCTCACGTGGTACAGCAAATCAAGTGATTCAAACAGATGGTTCAGGAAATTTGGGTTGGGTAAATACGAGTACAATAGGAGACGATTTAGGAAATCATGGAGCCACGACAACCTTAGATTTAAATAGTAATCAAATTAACGAAGTGTTAAGAATTAATATGCTGCCTCAAAGTAATTATGACAAATATCGACTTTATAATAATGCCATTACCACTATTGGAATGCACGATAACATGACTTACGGTTTTTTGAATAATGATTGGGCTATGACATTTACTGTTCAAGAAGATGCAGATAGAGGGTGGATATGGAGAGATATTAACGATGCACAAAGCGATGGTGCTATGAGCTTGACCGCTGACGGAAGACTGTTCTTAAAGAGTCATTTGCGCGTTGATACAAATACACTTTCAGTTGATGCAACAAATAACAGAGTTGGAATTGGAACAACTGCTCCTGGTTATGCACTGGATGTAATTAGTAGAGCACGTATTAGAAATGGAAACGGAACTTCTGGTATTTGGTATGCTGATGGAGCAGTTGATAGACAATTTGCAGGTGTACAAACACATTCAGCTACTGGAACTCTCCAAAAATGGGGGATTTGGAATAATAGTGCTTGGCGTTTTATTGTTCAAGGGAATGGAAATGTTGGAATTGGTACTACAGCTCCAACAGATCGTTTCCATGTGAATGGAGGTCGTGTGGAATTTACAGGTACAACAGATGCATCTGGTACAGTAGGTTCCGGTGTTTTAGAAATTGCTAATTCTTTACGACTAGATGCTAATGAAGTCATAACAAATACAAATGCCACACTTTTTTTACAAAATGATAATAATGGTGATTTACGGGTAGATGGTAATACT
>Ga0190293_1000392_pt1 | contig 15569 bp, 9 predicted proteins | sample 48693001_MG_FD_161671 | JGI IMG/M metagenome (GOLD analysis project Ga0190293, IMG submission 161671) | Hydrothermal vent microbial mat bacterial communities from Southern Trench, Guaymas Basin, Mexico - 4869-30-0-1_MG | ecosystem: Environmental > Aquatic > Marine > Hydrothermal vents > Microbial... | reverse complement strand
ACTCCCGGGATTACGGGTCGGCACCTCTCCCGGCACGACAAGACGGAACTTATTTTGGCCCGGGATACAAGTTGGATTTCCCTTATTCGGCGGGTAATTGCGGTGCCTGCCATCTGCCTGCTGCAGCAATAAACAGGCCCTATGACACCGATCCAAATGATATTAGTGGGATAAATAGCCAGGGAAGTCATTGTGATTTCTGCCACAAAATCAGCGATATCATCCTGGATCCATTCACCCAGATTCCCTTCAGTAATATGCCTGGAGTGCTGTCTTATACCTTTGTAAGACCTTATGATAAGAAACAGGTATTCTTTGGCCCATACGATGATGTGGATGTCGGTGAAGATATCTGCCTTCCGCTCATAAAAGAGAGTAAATACTGTGCGGGCTGCCACGATGCCGTGTTCTGGGGTGTACCCATCTATAAATCATATTCGGAGTGGTATCACAGTTCTTACCGCGAGGATGCAATAGACTGCCAGGATTGTCATATGGCTCCGGATGGTTTTACATCTAATTTTGCGAGGCGGAGAGGGGGGTTGGACAGGGATCCCGGGTCCATTGCAAGCCACAGATTTGAAGGAGCAATGGATCAAAACTTACTTCGAAATTCAGTCTCAATGACAGTAACACCCTGTATGACCGATTCAGGTTTGAGCCTGGCGGTGGCGGTGGATAATAACAAGACCGGACATCATGTCCCTACCGATTCTCCTTTGCGAAATGTTATCCTTATCGTGAAAGTGGAAGACAGTGCCTCAGGGGAACTGAGACTCCTCGATGGCCCGGAAATTCCGGAATGGGGTGGCCTTGGGGACCCGGAGAAAGGATATTATGCTGGATTGCCTGGAAAAATCTATGCCAAGGTACTGGAGGAACTATGGACCGGGCTCTTCCCCTCAGGGGCCTACTGGACGCCCACACGGATTAGGAGCGACAACCGCATCGCTGCGAATACATCCGACCAGTCTTTTTACCTGTTTGATCCCCCCCCCGGCGATACCATCATAATCCAGGTCAGACTTCTGTATCGCAGGGCTCCGAAAATACTTATGGATCAAAAAAAGTGGAATACACCCGATATCCTTATGAACGAGTATAAAACCAAACTTGTTTTGAAGAACAAAAAGCTGATTAAAGTAGAAAATCTTATCAGACCAAAACCATGAAAAGAAAAACCAGGTTGCTAGTAACGGTTAATGTCATTCTAATCATCCTGTCGGCAAGTCAGCTTATTTCACAACCGGCATATACAACCGGCATATGGGTGAAGACAGGGGGGCCTATCGGAGGACTGGGTTACGATGTCCGGCACAGCTTTACAAACCTTGATAAATGGTATGTGACCGATGCATGGGGAGGGATTTTTCTCAGTGAAGACAGGGGGCTGCACTGGCAGGGGATCAATGAAGGGATCACAACCAGGAAAGGCGCCGATGGTATACCTGTATTCTGTGTGGCAGTGGATCCTCACAACTCAGATCTTGTCTGGGTCGGAACAGAACTTACCGGGAAGATTTACAAATCGATCAATGGAGGAGAAACATGGACAGAGAAAAGTGTGGGCATTTCTGACACGCTTATGCCTCTAAGTTTCAGGGGAATTACCATTGATCCTGTCGATTCAGGCATCCTGTTTGCCATGGCTGAGATTGGCAGTCCGGCCTGGCATCCCAGCGGTGAAGCGGTCAACGGAATTGAGTTGGACCTTACCATGGGGATCGTTTATAAATCGACCGATGGCGGTGAGCATTGGAGAGAGGTCTGGCGCGGCAACAATCTTGCCCGCTACTGCCTGATCAATCCACAAAATACCCAGGAGATGTATGTTTCCACCGGGATTTTTGACAGGGAGTCAGCCAACACAGATGTTGGAGTAGGATTCGCAGGAGGTGTGGGTATCCTGAAATCGGAGGATGGAGGAGAATCCTGGAGGGTTCTGAACCAAAGCAACGGTTTAATGGACCTGTATGTGGGCAGCCTGTTTATGCATCCTCTACATCCGGATACCTTGCTGGCCGCGGCCAGTCAGAATAACTGGTCTGCTTATGGAGAGGACTTCACAGGGGGCATATATATGACTACAAACGGAGGAGAGCAGTGGCAGAAACTCAGCGATGAAGAAGAGCTTTTTACAGTGGTAGAGTATTGCATATGCGATCCGAATATTGCGTATGCAGTCAGCAACGTAGCCCTATACCGGAGCGAAGATGCAGGTTTTACATGGAATCGTTTCAACAGACCGAATGGCACCTGGGGCCCTCCTGGAGTGATTGCGGGCTTGCCCATTGATATGCTCTGTGATCCGGAAGATCCCCTACGGATCATGGTGAACAATTACCTGGGAGGGAATTACCTGAGCCTTGATGGGGGCCTTAGCTGGCAGATTGCCAGTGACGGATATACGGGTTCCCTGATCAAAGCTCTGACTGTGTCTAAAAGAGATCCTGCACTTGTTTATTCGGGAAGCAGGAGCGGGGTGTTTTATTCAAAGAATGGAGGGAAGAACTGGTTTGGTATGGCAAATCCGCCGGAAGGACTACCTGCAAAATTCAACGAAATCGCTACCATGGTCAGCAATCCATTTAATGATCAAAGCCTGCTTGCAGTGGCCATGGATTATCCGGGTGTCCTTTATTCATATGACGGAGGAGGGAGCTGGGAAGCTACAGAAATTCTTATAGGCTTTGAAAAAATGAAATTTTCTCCTGCCGACGGCAACATCCTTTATGCATTTGCCGGTAACCGAACCTTCATTACCATACCTGAAAATATCCCTCCTGACAATGAATTGGAGATACTGTTCGGATTGTATCGTTCCCCGGATGAAGGAATTCACTGGGATCAGATTGAAAGTGACCAGGTGAAAGGAAAATGCATAGCAACTTTTGGTTTGGACCCATTGGATTCGGACATCATCTATGTTTCCATGTGCAATGGAGCCATGTTGAAGAGCTATGACGGAGGGAATACATGGGAGGCCATCGGGAACGGATTACCGGTAATCCCTGCCCTTACCATAGAAGCGAGCAAAACGAACCCCCTCACTCTTTATGCCGGACTGGGATACAAGAATCCCATGATGGGTCAGGGCCTCTATAAGAGCGTGGATGGGGGAAATAGCTGGGCCAGACTCACTGCGGGTCTGGAACCTGAAGGTCTAATTCTGGACATTGCTTTAGATCCTGAAAATGATTCTGTGGTCTATATTGCTGATAATTACAATGGTGTATTTGTTACGGTCAATGGAGGAACTACATGGCAAAAACTGAATGAAGGAATTGACCACAGGGCAGCCAATGTATTGGCGATATCGGCAGACGGGAGTGTTTTATACCTCGGAACAGAAGGAGGTGGCGTATACCGGCTGGGCGAGGTGTCGGCTACTCCCACTCATATTTCTATAAACGAATATGGTAGCAATGATATATCAGTTTCTCCGGGCTTTCCCAATCCCTTTACAGAGACAACAACACTAAATTTCACAGTGCTGAACAGGGCCGATATCCAGATTTCTATCTGCAATAGTATGGGGCAATTAGTCAAAACCCTTGTTAACCAACCCTACAACCCGGGGCACTATTCGGTTCAATGGAACGGTACCAACAATTCTGGCAGCGTTGTACAGGATGGAATATATCTCATGAATATCAGAGCCGGGAATCAATCCCAATCTGTCAAGATCTCCCATATTAAGTAGCTCGAAGGTCCAGAGTCTCCTGCTCTGACTGAAGCTGAAATTTGGGGTTAGGTCAATTTCGCCCATATAAAAATAGTCCCATGTAAACGGGAAATAGCAATGACATTTAGCTAGGGAGCTGGGGCTGAACAGAAAAACGGTAAGGAAATATCATGCTATGAGCGAAGATGTGAAGTCTTTATTACATATGGTCTTGCATAAAGATCCAAAGTTAATGGACATCCGGAAGAAGATAACAAGGGTTTCAGTTGTATAGAGTTTTAATCCAGTTGAACAGCAACTGGAAGAATACTGGCCAAAACCAGACCTAATAGAATATGAACTTTATTATCCGGGTAGCTTTGATAATCTCATAAATTTTCAATACCATACTAAAAATGAAGAACAAATGTGCAATTAGTAACAATAGCTTATTATCTTAGGCTTTGTGTGCACAAAAAAAAAGGGTTCCAAAGAACGAATCTCTGAAACCCTTGTAAACATTGGTGGAGCATATCGGAATCGAACCGATGACCTCTTGACTGCCAGTCAAACGCTCTAGCCAACTGAGCTAATGCCCCAACGGGAGGCAAAATTAATATAAAAATTGCAAGTACAAAACAGCATATTGGCAGAATTTTTGCTGTAGATTTGGTAGAAAATTAGGGTAAAGCTATTTTATTTTGATATATATTAAGTAATTCACTATTTTTATTGCCCAAATTCACAATAGACATGGAACTGAAAAAATCAAAGAAGGCAGATCTGGAAAAAAAGAAAGGGATGTTTCTGGAAATTGGACTCGTAGTAGCCCTCTCTATTATTCTGGTAGCTTTCGAATGGACTAAAGGTGAAGGAAAAGATGATAATTCGGACACGGTTCAGGAGATCCAGTTTGAGGATGAGATGATGCAGATCACCCGCAGGGAGGAACCCAAACCCGAGCCTAAGCCAGAGCAACCCAAGGTTGCAGAGGTACTTGATATTGTTGATGATGATGTGGAGATTGAAGATGATTTCGATTTTGATATGGAGGCCACAGATAATTCCGAATATGACTTTACAAGCATGATGGGTGACGATGAGGAGGAAATTGATGAGGAGGAAGTATTCTATATTGTGGAGGATATGCCTACATTCAATGGAGGGGATCCTGCCACTGAGTTCCGCAAGTTCATTGCCCAGAACCTGAGGTATCCTGAAATTGCTGCTGAAAACGGAATCAGCGGACGTGTGATTGTACAGTTTGCAGTAAATAAGGTGGGCATGGTGGTTGATGCTGTAGTAGTACGTAGCGTGGATCCAGCCCTTGATAGGGAAGCCACCAGGGTGGTTATGTCATCACCCAAGTGGACCCCCGGAAGGCAGCGAGGCAAATCGGTAAAGGTATTGTTTACCTTCCCTATCAACTTTGTACTTCAGTAAAATATTTAACCAGGATATTTAGAGCCGGCTTTTTGCCGGCTTTTTTTTTGCCAGATTGTGGGGAACCTTTTTCATAAAGCCTCGTATATAGTTACAGCAGACTAAATTGAACTCCCATGCAAAAGGTTATTACATTGATTATGGCAGCTTTATTGTTGTCAGGTTGTGGATCCACCACAAAGAAGTTACAACAGGGTAACTATGATGCTGTCATTGATAAGACAGTCAAAAAATTGATTAAAAGGGCAGATCTGGACAATGCGCTGGAGATGGATAGGGCCTTTAAACTTGCCAATGAAAGAGATATTGACAGGATCAAGTACCTGGCCATGGAGAACAATCCGGATAACTATGACGAAATCTTTTCCAGGTACAATATGCTAAAGGAGCGGCAACGAAAGGTTCGTACCGTAACCCCGTTGAATGTGGATGGAAAAACTTTCAGTTATGAATACGTGGACTACGATGCAGAGATGATCGCTGCCAAACGAAAAGCAGCAGACTTTTTCTATAACAATGGGAAAGGCCTTCTTGAAAATGCACTGCAAAAACAGGATTATCGGGATGCCTATTATCAACTGATGAAGGCATCGGAATACAGCGGTGGACAGTATGCCGATATTGATGCAATGATCTATGATGCCCGATTGAAGGGGATCAGCAGGGTGATCGTTGAAGTAAATAACCATTCGCCATTACAGCTACCCCCTCAGGTGGAGGAGGATCTGATCTCTTTTGATACCAGAGGTTTGAGTAACGATTGGGTGGAGTATCACTTCAAACATGTGGATAAGGACGCATCATACGACTATGCAATTCTTGTGAAGGTTATGTCTATCATGGTTTCACCGGATCAGGTCAAGGATACCGACCAGATATTTAATAAGAAAGTGGCAGATGGCTTTGAGTATGTGCTGGATGCAAATGGAAATGTGATGAAAGATACTGCAGGCAATGATGTAAAGCTGCAGAAATTCAAAGAGATTACATGTACCCTGGTTGAATCGGACCAGTTCAAATCCGTTGAGATACGGGGAGAGGTTGAAATCCTCTCTATGCAACCCGAAATGCTTATGCAAAAAGAGCCATTTGGAGCAAATAATCAGTTTGAACATTCCTCGGCAAGGGCCATTGGGGATGTGGGAGCGCTTACCGAAGAGGCACTGACCATGAGCCAGCAAGAGAAAATTCCATTCCCTTCCGATGTGGAGATGGTGATGATGTGCACAGAAACCGTAAAACCGGCCATCCGAAACGCCATCTATGCCAACCGGCAATACATAAGGTAACGTAGTTGGGTTACATTTTTCCTCCCCTTTTCCGGAGAATTCTTACATTTGCACCCTGATTTAATATCATGGGAGATTATTGGGATCACAGATCGTACCCGGAAACTGCTGTTCTGGTAGGGGTAATAACTCAGGACCAGACCGAGGAGATGTCCCGGGAGTACCTGGAGGAGCTGGCTTTTCTGGCTGAAACTGCCGGTGCCGAGATTCGGGCGCTATACACCCAGAGGCTGGGGGTGCCCCATCCAAAGACCTTTATTGGTTCCGGGAAATTGAATGAAGTCCGGGAATTTGTGAAGAAGGAGGAGATCGATATGGTCATCTTTGATGATGAGCTGTCTCCATCCCAGTTAAGAAACATTGAACGCGAATTGAATTGCAGGATCCTCGACCGGACCAACCTGATCCTTGATATTTTCGCAAGCCGGGCGCAGACTGCTCATGCCAAGACACAGGTAGAGCTGGCACAATACCAGTACCTGCTTCCCAGACTGACACGCATGTGGACTCACCTGGAACGCCAGCGTGGAGGAATTGGACTGAGGGGGCCAGGTGAAACTGAGATTGAGACCGACCGTCGGATTATCCGGGATAAAATTTCCAGGTTAAAGGAGCAGCTTACAAAGATTGATAAGCAGATGATGTTGCAGCGGAAGAACCGGGGAAAAATGGTTCGGGTTGCGCTGGTGGGATATACCAATGCCGGTAAATCAACCCTCATGAACCTGATCAGTAAGTCCAAGGTATTTGCAGAGGACAAACTTTTTGCCACCCTTGATACAACCGTTCGGAAAGTGGTGGTGGAGAACCTGCCTTTCCTGCTCTCCGATACAGTAGGCTTTATCAGAAAACTGCCTACCCACCTGGTGGAGTCGTTTAAATCTACTCTGGATGAAGTGAGGGAAGCCGATGTTTTGATCCACCTGGTGGATATTTCACATCCCAATTACAAAGAGCAAATTGAAGTGGTGGAGGAGACCCTCAGAGAGTTGGGGACCATCGATACACCCACCATGCTGGTATTCAATAAGACCGATGCCTACACATTTATTGAAAAGGAGGAAGATGATCTACTGCCTTCTACCAAAGAGAATCTGAGTCTGGAAGATCAAATAGGGTATTGGACAGCTGAGAATAAAGAGGCTCTCTTTATCTCAGCTCTGAAAAAGTCCAATATTGACGAATTCAAAGATCAGCTCTACCAGAAGGTAAAGGAGATCCATATGAAGAGGTATCCCTACAACGATCTTCTATACTAAACTTCTATCAGACGAGTCCCTTTTCCACCATGTACTCGGCGATCTGAACTGCATTCAGTGCAGCACCTTTCTTGATTTGATCACCCACACACCAGAACGTAATCCCTTTTGGATTGGAAATATCTTTCCTCAGGCGACCCACAAAAATATCGTCTTTACTGGCTGAGCCCAGTGGCATGGGGTAGACCTGGTTGGCCGGATCATCTTTCACGGTGATACCCGGTGCATTCTCTAATGCATCCCTCACCTGCTGAAGATCAAGTGGCTTTTCTGTCTCCACCCAGATGGCCTCCGAATGATTTCTGAGGACTGGAACCCGCACGCAGGTGGAGCTTACCTCAATATCGGTATGCATGATTTTTCGGGATTCGTGGAACATTTTCATCTCCTCCTTGGTGTATCCATTCTCTGTGAACACATCAACATGTGGGATCAGGTTAAGGGCGAGCTGATACTGGAACTTTTCCACGGTTACAGGATCTCCGGCGGCAATCTGCTTAATCTGCTCTTCCAGCTCTGCCATGGCAGCAGCTCCTGCACCACTTGCAGCCTGGTAGGTAGCTGCGTGTACACGGCGAATGGGAGAGAGGTCATGAATGGGCTTCAGGCACACCACCATCTGGATGGTGGTACAATTGGGATTGGCAACAATGTTACGGGGAAGGCGATGAAGATCACCCGGATTCACTTCGGGTACCACCAGGGGAACATCCTCCTCCATACGAAAAGCGGAGGAGTTGTCGATCATGATCGCCCCGTGTCTGGTAATGGTTGATGCAAACTGTTTGGAAGTTCCTCCACCAGCGGAGGTCAACGCGATATCTATGTCTTTAAAGTCGTCATTGTCTTTGAGTTCCTTTACTGTGAGGGTCTCTCCGTTAAATTCATACTGGTTTCCGGCACTGCGAGCGGATCCAAACAATACCAATTCATCTAAGGGAAACTCTCTTTCCTGGAGCACACGCAGGAACTCCTGTCCCACTGCTCCGCTTACACCAACTACTGCTACTTTCATATTATTACCAATTATAGGTTTGAAATGCAAAAATCGTAATTATTTCTATGAGTTTAGATGCGTTTTGATCATTATTTCACTCTTACCCCATCTTTTATTTGCTCAATACCATTTTAACTTCGAAAAGGATTCCTCTTTTGCTTCAGATGCCTGTCCGGGATTCGGATGGGAACAGGTACCGTCGACACGTTGGATCTGCTCAACAGAGCAGGCCATTGGGGGTAATTTTTCTCTGAAGCATGATTTTGATAATCCGGACAGTGGATGTGATTTCCTGGTCTTTTCGCATGACCGGATTGGTCCCTGGGACACACTGCAACTCTCCTTCAGGGTCAGGCATGGTTACACCCCAAGTTCGGCCAATAACTGGCAGATTGCCATTGGAGCTGAATTTTCCCGGGACCCAGCCCAGATTCAGAAGGGGATTGTGATTGGGGTCAATTTCACCGGATCGGATGACCTTGTTAAAATCTGGAATATTGGGGATGGAAAACCGCAGGAAATATGTGTCACCTTTCTGAATTATCAGGAGGTGGTAGGGATTCAGAGCGCACCTGTTTTTAAACTGGTATGGCAACCCGGTGGAGTACTTAAACTCTATTATGCCGATGACCCTTCCATTCAGGAGCTGGTAGAAATAGGATCCTGTGGGTTGGCTCAACTACCTCAGGGGCAGCAACTGGTGGTTCGTTATGCTTACAGTGCGGCCCGGGACCGCTGTCTGTGGCTTGATGATGTGGTCCTTGAAGGAAGTTTCATTAAGGATACCCTGGCTCCCATTGTGACAGAAGTGGAGGTAATGGGAGAGAAAACCCTGAAGGTTAGTTTTTCGGAGCAGGTTGAGCTACCTGCTGCTGGCTCTTTTCTACTGAATGGGTGGCCGCCAGACTCCTTTATGGCGAATGGTGAGCAAGTAACCCTGGAATTTGCAGGCCCCATTCCCAACAGGATCCATCAATCTCTATGGATAGGGAATGTTTGTGACAGGGACCATAATTGTCTGGTCGATACAGTGGTCGACTTCATGCGCAATGAGCCCCTATGGGGCGATGTGGTGTTTAACGAAGTGATGTCAGATCCCGATCCTGAAATCCTTCTGCCTGGGGAGGAGTATCTGGAGTTGTATAACCGATCGGGCCATACACTGGAGTTATCCCAATGGCGCATAGAAGTGAATCACCGTGTTTATGAACTGAATGAGTTATATGAGTGGAGACAATCAGGTCTGTCTGTTTCGACTTCCGAAATGGAACCATTCAGCTATAAAGTAGTTAAAGGGTTTACCCTTCCCAATGAAGGAGCAGTCCTGGCTCTCTACAATGAACAGGGAACACTGGTCCATGGAGTATCCTACCAGGTACCCTGGGATGCAGTTGATTGGAAAAAGGAGGGTGGGTGGTCACTTGAGTCTCCCGATCCCGATCAGTTATGTATGGTTTCTCAGTGGTGGGCCTATTCTTCAGATCCATCGGGAGGAACTCCGGGCCGAATCAACAGCACCTTTTCATTTAGGGAGGATATGGAGGTCCCGGTTTTGCTCTGGTATGGAAATGAGTCCTCAGGAAGCCTTGTAATAACCTACTCTGAACCGGTTACCATATCGGACTTGAGTCCCAATGACTTTTTGCTGCGACCAGGCAGTTTAATTCCCACAGAAGTTAAAATAAAGGAGCCCTTATCCACCCAGCTGGTTCTGAGCTACCCCACCGATTTTCAGGAGAGGCAGCAGTTTAGGGTTGATTTGCCTGCAATAAGTGATTGCCAGGGAAATCTCTCCCATCAGGGACGGCTGACAGGCGGGAGGATCTCCCCTCCGGTATTGGGACAACTATTTATCAACGAAATCATGTTCAATCCTCTCGAAGGGGATCCCGAATTTGTGGAGTTGTATAATCCCGGTCCGGCCTATTTTGACCTGAGATTTCTTTCATTGCATATGGTTGAATCCGGTGCTTCTCCCCATCGGCCAATTGCCCTTAGTGAAGAGTCAAGAATCTTTCTTCCGGGGGAATACCTGGTGGTCACCTCGTGTGTCCCACAACTTTTGGAGGCTTATGGTCTGGATAGATCAGGACGGTGGCTGGAGGTGGGAGATTTACCGGTTATGAACAATACAGGGGGGACCCTCTATCTAACCGATCGTTCGGGTGGTGTGGTGGACCTGGTCAACTACAGTGATGAGCTACATATGGACCTTTTGACTGAATCGAAAGGGGTGAGCCTGGAGCGCATCTCCATCCAGCGACAGGGAGGTGAGCCGGGTAACTGGCACTCTGCAGCCTCCATTGCAGGGTATGCCACACCTGGAGAAGAGAATTCCCAGGTGGTGAACCACCCGCTTCCGGATGAACTGCTCAGTGTGGAACCTGAAGTTTTTAGTCCTGATAACGATGGTTACCAGGATCTGTTGAATATCAGGGTCACCACACAATCGCAAGGCTGGGTAATCAGGCTCTGGATCAGCGATCTTGTTGGAGGTATTACCCGGTCCCTGGCCAACAACCACATTGCCGGTCCATCGGTTACCTATTGCTGGGATGGAGAGACCGACCAGGGGAGTATGGCTATGGAAGGTATCTATGTGGTTCATCTGCTGGGCTATCATCCAGTTTCGGGAGAACGTTGGAGCAGGAAAGCAGCTATTGGAGTGGTTTACCGGTAATGGCCTTCAGTTTTTTTTGGGTGAGGAGTACGATTATTGCAGCTCCAAAACCCAGCAAGGCCACTGCCCTGAAAGTGGGTACAAATCCTACGCGGTCGATGATGACTCCTATGATGGGATAGACCATGACACTTACAAAGAAATTGAGGGTCATATAGATGGAGTTTACAAAGGCCTTTTTTTCAGTGGCCAGGTCCTGGACTGTGGCCAGCATGACTGAGGTGGGCGCAAAGAGGAAGAATCCCAGGGGAAGCAACACAGGGAAGATCCAGAAGCCATCCAGATTCAGGAAAAGAAGGGTTAATAACGGAGCGGCCAGGCTGATGATCAGAAGAATTCGGTTTCTTCCAATCTTATCACTGAGGGTTCCTGCAAAGAGGGCTCCAGCGGCTCCGGCCAACTGTATAACTGTAAGGGCCAGTTCAGAGTAGTGCAGGCTGTTACCCATGGAGGTAAGAAAGGTGGGCAGGTAATAGGTGAGTGAGGCCCTCATTCCGGCCTGAAAGAAGGTATAACCACCGGTAAGTGCGAATGCTGCACCGAAGCGCAAGAAGATTTCCCAGTAGCTACCTTCCTGGTGTTCGCGTGAAGATGAGGGAGGGGTAAAGTTTGCGTTCCTGAAGTTGAAATAGAGAATAGCAGAGGCCACAAAACCGAAGGGCATCATCTTCCAGGTTCCTTCAAGACCCCACCAGCTGACCACACCCAGTATAATAAGAGGTCCGGCAGTACGTGCCAGTTCGCCGCCCACCATATAAAAACTCATGCCCTTGCCGGTTCGGGTTCCTGAAAGTTGTTTTACCATTACCGGTGTGGGGATGTGCCAAAGGGTGGAGCTTATTCCTGAAAAGAAGAGAAGAATAGCCAGGAACACATAACCTGGAGCTATGCCAATAAGGCTCATGAAAACGGCCGTTAACGCAGGCGAAAAGATGACCATATATCGCATCACCGGTCTCTCAGCGATAATCCCGATAAACGGATTGAGGAGAGAGGGGATTCGCTGGATTACAGCCAGCAATCCGGTCATCCCATAACTGATCCCGAGTTTTTCAATGATCAGGGGCAGGGCAGGAGCAAGAAAGGAGGTGTAGCAATCATGTACAAAGTGGCCCGCAGAAATGGAGAGGACCCTTCCTTTCTGAAAACCTTCCCTCGGTTTTTTCATCAATCGGTGATCAGGTTAATGATAAGTGAGGTGAGTTTGGGCGCAGTTCCTTCAGCAGCTTTAATAACATCCTGGTGGGTGAGCTTCTGAATCTTACCGGGAACTCCCAGGTCGGTGATCACCGATGCCGCAAAAACAGAAATACCCATTTGGTGAGCTGCTATCACTTCGGGTACCGTAGACATTCCAACTGCATCGCCTCCGATGATCCTCAAATATTGGTACTCTTTAGGGGTCTCAAGGGTGGGACCGGTGACTCCCACATAACAACCTTCCTGAATTGGGATATCCAGCGATTGGGCCAGCTTCCTGACCTTTTCCAGAAGGGCAGGATCGTAGGTCTGACTCATGTCTGGAAATCTTGCTCCGAATTCTGGATCGTGTTTACCTATAAGTGGATTGGGCATGAGGTTAATATGATCGTTGATGACCATAATATCGCCAATTTCGAACTCAGGATTCATTCCTCCAGCAGCATTTGAAACTACCAGGGTTTTAATGCCCAGGAACTTCATAACCCGGATAGGGAATATCACTTCACTCATGGTGTACCCTTCATAGAAGTGGAATCGGCCCTGCATCACCAGGACAGGGGTTCCGCCCAGTCGGCCCGATATTAGTTTACCTTCGTGGCCCTCTACGGTGGAGATCGGAAAATGGGGGATGGATGCATAGTCGATGGCACTCTCCACCTCCAGGTGATCCACAATCTTACCAAGTCCGGATCCAAGGATAATAGCTGTTTCCGGTTTTTGGTTAATCTTTTTCTTTATAAAGGATACTGCTTCGTTTATTGCTGTTAACATAGTCGCGTATTTGTCTGTCAAATTCTTCTTTGTCGTCGTGAAGGAAATGCACATGGATACGAATGGCATAAAGCGCATCCTTCAGGGCCTTATCGGGGGTATGTTCGCCCAGTCGCATGGCATCCTTCTCAGTGGTCAGCACCAGCACCGGTGTGTTATTATTTCTCAGCTCATTAAAACGCTGGGAAATCCGGTTCAGATCTTTTCTGGTATAGTGATGGTGATCGGGAAAGGAGATCTCACTGATATTTGTGCAGATGCTTCGTGCATACTGTCGGAGATGCCGGGGATTAGCAATCCCTGAAATGATCAGAATTTCCTTGATATGCTCCTTCAACCAGGTAACATCTTTTACCGGGGTACCGGCATAAACCGGAAGCAGGTCGCCATATCTCATGGTTGTGAAATAGATATGCTGTCCGATGGAGGGTTCTAAGCGGTTTACATACTCTCTTAATTCAATGGGTTTAAACCTTTCGGGAGAACGGGTGACCAGGATGATATTTGCCCGGTTCCTGTTGACCGCTGGTTCCCGCAGCCGTCCAGCCGGCAGCAACTGGTCCTTGTTAATTGGACGGTTATAATCAATCAGCAATATGGAGAATCCGGGTTTGAGGGATCGATGCTGATAGGCATCATCAAGCAGAATGACCTCTACCTGAGGTGTTAACTTCATTAGATTCTGTATTCCGTTGACCCTCTTTCTGTCCACCGCTACGGTAATCCCGGGGAACCTTTTTTTGACTTGCATGGGTTCGTCCCCAATATCCCGAGCTGATGAATCGGAGGAGGCAATCCTGAAATCCCGGGTCTTTCGTTTGTATCCCCTGCTGAGGGTGGCTACATGCAAATCCTCCTCAAGCAGTAGCTGGGCCAGGTACTCCACATGAGGCGTTTTTCCGGTCCCCCCCACAGTAATATTTCCAACTGAAATTAAAGGCATATTGAATCCTGTGGAAATGAGGATGCCATTATCATACAATGCATTCCTGATCCAGATCACAACTCCGTAGAGCCAGGAAAGCGGACATAGCAGAATGCTCCAGTTATTGAATCCGGATCTGTTCATTGGCTAGTGAAGCTCAATGTGGTAAGGGATAATGGCCTGAAGCCCGTGCATCTCCCTGATGTTCTGAATGTTCTTATAATGAATAAACTCACTTCCCAGCTCCTTTTCTATGGCCTTCATGCGTGCGTCTCCGGTCAGTTCTTTTATCAGGGCAGTGAATGGATCATCCAGTTTGGGCAGAGATTGTACCCTGTAGCCATCCAGTCCGGCCATTTTGGCTGCCACCTCAATGGATTTATCCAGACCTCCAAACATGTCTATGAGTCCCAGGTCCAGGGCATCGGTGGCTGACCATACCCTGCCGCCGGCAATGGCATCAATCTCTTCATAGGATTTACCCCGGCCTTCGGCCACCAATGAAATGAAGTTTTCGTAGGTATCGTCCACAGTTTTCTGGATAAAATATCGTTCCTGGGGATCCAGCGGATCAAACACCGAATAGATATCGGCATACCGGTTGGTTTTAACCACGTCGGTGGTCACTCCCAGCTTGTCATTCATTAGCTCTTTCAAGTTGGGGATGGAAAAGATCACCCCGAGGGATCCTGTGATGGTGCTTGGACTGGCCAGGATGGTATCGGCCGGAGCGACTATATAGTACCCGCCTGAGGCAGCCACATCGCCCATGGAGGCAACAAAAGGTTTCTCTTTAGCAGCCAGGAGAACTTCCCTGTAGATCACATCGGAGGCAACTACACTTCCACCTCCCGAATTTACCCTGAATACGATGGCCTTTACTGTATTATCCCTGCGGGCTTTACGAATGGCTTTTGCGATTCGTTCCGATCCTATATAGCCTTCCCCGGCACTGCCGTCAACGACCATACCCATGGCGTAGATAACTGCAATCTTATCCCTGCTGTACTCCTTCTTCTCTTTGGTGGGTACATTCCCGTAATCGGACAGGCTAATGGACTCCAGGTCATTCTCCTCTTCCACTGCCATCTTCTTCTTCAGAAGAGTGAGCATCTCATCGTAATAGATAAGCCCGTCAATCATGCCCGTCTCCACAAGCTTATCGTTCTCTAATGAGACCAGTTCATCGGCATATTGATTCAGTTTCTCGGTAGGTATACCTCGGCTTTCGGAAATATCTGAAACCATTTTGTTCCAGATGGATCCCACATATCCCTCGATTTGCTCCCTGTTTTCGTCACTCAGATTTTCACGTGTAAAAGATTCTGCTGCACTTTT
>Ga0190293_1000391_pt1 | contig 15580 bp, 9 predicted proteins | sample 48693001_MG_FD_161671 | JGI IMG/M metagenome (GOLD analysis project Ga0190293, IMG submission 161671) | Hydrothermal vent microbial mat bacterial communities from Southern Trench, Guaymas Basin, Mexico - 4869-30-0-1_MG | ecosystem: Environmental > Aquatic > Marine > Hydrothermal vents > Microbial... | reverse complement strand
AAAGATTTATTTGCTCAAGATAAAAATAGAGCACATAAGTTTACTATTCGATGGGAGGATTTTTATATAGATTATTCAAAAAACAGAATTACTGAAGAGACACTAAAAGGATTACTCGATCTAGCTGAAGAAGTTAAACTTAAGGAGGCTATTCAGAGTTATTTTTCTGGAGAAAAAATAAATGAAACTGAGAACAGAGCCGTTTTACATACAGCATTAAGGGCACCAGAAACAGCAAAGGTTTTAGTTGATGGTAATAATGTGATTCCTGAAATTTATCAAGTAAAGCAAAAAATAAAAAGCTTTACTGAAGATATTGTAAGTGGAAGTAGAAAAGGATATACAGGGAAGTCATTTACAGATATTGTAAATATTGGGATTGGAGGATCAGATCTTGGTCCAGCAATGGTTGTAGAGTCGTTACAGTTTTATAAAAACCATTTAACAACACATTTTGTAAGTAATATAGATGGAGATCATGTTAATGAAGTTATTAAAAAATTAAATCCCGAGACAACACTTTTTGTAATTGTTTCAAAAACATTTACTACTCAAGAAACGTTGTCTAATGCAAATACAATTAAAGACTGGTTTTTAAAATCTGCAACGGAAAATGATATTGCAAAACATTTTGTAGCTGTTTCAACCAATATTGAAAAAGTAAAAGATTTTGGAATTGAAAGTTCTAATATTTTTCCAATGTGGGATTGGGTTGGAGGAAGGTTTTCATTATGGAGTTCTGTTGGTTTAACTATTAGTTTAGCAGTAGGATATCATCATTTTGAGAATCTTTTAGAAGGTGCTCATAAAATGGACGAGCATTTTAAAAATGAAAAGTTTGAAACTAATATTCCAATTATTTTGGCATTATTATCTATTTGGTATAATAATTTCTTTAAAGCAGAAAGTGAAGCCATTATTGCATACTCTCAATATTTAAATCAATTTGCAACATATTTACAACAAGGCATTATGGAGAGTAATGGTAAAAATGTTGATAGGAATGGTAAACAAATAAACTATCAAACAGGAACTTTAATTTGGGGTGAGCCAGGTACTAATTCTCAACATGCCTTTTTTCAATTGATGCATCAAGGCACAAAATTAATTCCAGCTGATTTTATTGGATTTGTAGAGGCTTTACATGGTAATAAAGATCATCAGGACAAATTAATATCAAATTTTATTGCACAAACTGAAGCGCTTTTAAATGGTAAAACAAAAAATGAAGTTTTAGTTGATTTAAAAGAACAAAATATTTCTGAAAATGATATTCAATTGCTTTCACCATTTAAAATATTTGATGGGAACAAACCTACTAACACTATTTTTATAAAAAAATTAACTCCTGAAAGTTTGGGAAAATTAATTGCCATGTACGAGCATAAGATATTTGTCCAAGGGATTATATGGAATGTTTTTAGTTATGATCAATTTGGGGTAGAACTAGGCAAGCAATTAGCCAATACTATTTTAAAAGAAATAGACAATGATTCAAAAGGAGAGCATGATGACTCAACGGTCAGTATTCTTAAACACTACAAAGAATAAATTTAGCCTGTTGATAGCATTGTTTAAATAATGTTTAAACTTTTTTTAAATAATATATTTTTATATTAAATATTGTGATTATATTCACAAAGGCAAAATTTCTTAATACTATGTTAATACATAGATATTTTTTTGCCAAAATTTAAAAACCAACCTTAATTATTAATATGAAAAAAAACATTCAATTTTTATTAATGGCTGTTGCTTTAGTCTTTTCAAGTATAGCAATAGCGCAAAGCACAGTTACAGGAACTATTTTAGATTCTGAAACTAATGCTCCACTTCCAGGAGTAAACGTCATAGAAAGAGGAACCACTAATGGCGTGTCTTCCGATTTTGATGGTAATTTTACTATAAAAACAGAAACTAATGATGGCGTAATAGTTATATCATATGTTGGTTTTGTAAGTAAAGAGATTTCTATTTCAGGTGATACAAACCTAGGAGATATTGTTTTAGAAGCTAGCGCTTTTGGACTTGAAGAAATTAATATTATTGCTTCTGTAGCAGTCGATAGAAAAACACCTGTCGCTGTATCAACAATAAAAGCAGATGAAATATCATTAAAATTGGGAACCCAAGAATTTCCAGAAATATTGAAATCTACTCCTGGAGTATATGCTACTAAAGCAGGTGGAGGTTATGGAGATGGCCGTATTAATTTACGTGGGTTTAATTCTGAAAATGTTGCTGTTATGATTAATGGTGTGCCTGTAAACGATATGGAAAATGGACGCGTATATTGGTCTAACTGGGCTGGCCTAGGAGGCGTTACAAGTTCTATACAAGTGCAAAGAGGACTTGGAGCATCTAAAGTTGCTGTGCCTTCAGTAGGAGGAACCATTAATATAATAACTAAAACAACAGATGCGGAAGAAGGAGGAAATGTTTTTACTATGCTTGGTAATGATGGTTATTTGAAATATGGTGTAACATATTCTACAGGGTTAATGGAAAATGGTTTAGCAGTAACTGTTGCAGGTGATAAAACTGATGGAGATGGGTATGTAGATGGAACAGAGTTTAGTGGAATATCATATTTTATTAATATTTCAAAAGAGTTAAATGACAGTCATAAATTGTCATTTACTGCATTTGGTGCTAAACAACGCCATGGGCAAAGACAAAATAGACAAACTATTGAAACTTTCAAAAGGAGTGAAAGAGGGAGAAAATTTAATGCAGATTGGGGTTATAAAAATGGTCAAGTAACATTTCAAGAAGACAACTTTTATCATAAACCACAAATTTCTTTAAATCACTATTGGAACATTAATGACAAAATGAGCTTATCAACTGCAGCTTATGCATCATTTGGATCTGGTGGCGGTGGTGGAACTGCTGGAGTTAATAAATTTTCACATACTGATAATCCTTCAATTCCTGGAGTCTCTAATTATAGATTTGGATTATATGGGCCAATAAATTTTGATAAAATAGCAGATGAAAATATTGCATTAGGAGCTAATGGTTCTGAAACAATTTTAAGAGCATCTCGAAATGATCATAATTGGTATGGGGTTTTATCGACTTTAAAAACAGATTTATCAGATAATTTAGTGTTATTAGGAGGTCTTGATTTTAGAAGTTATAAAGGAATCCATTTTAGAGAAGTAACAGATTTATTAGGAGGACAATATTATGCCGATAATAGTAATGAAAATAATCCTGATGCCGCATTACAAGTTGGAGATAAGTTTAGTTACTATAATGATGGTATTGTAGGTTGGTTAGGTGCTTTTGGACAATTAGAATATTCTAAAGATAAATTGTCAGCATTTGTATCTGTTTCTGCTTCAAATACATCTTATAAAAGAATAGATTATTTTAATTATTTAGACAGTGATCCACTACAAGAAACAGACCGTTATAATTTCTTCGGTTATGGAGTTAAAGGTGGTGCTAATTATAATCTGAATGAAAATCATAATGTGTTTGCTAATATTGGCTATTTTGAAAAAGCTGCTAATTTTGTTTCAGTATTTCAAAATTTCGATAATGAACATATTAATGAAGATGCCGAAAATCAAAAGATTTTAAGTTTCGAATTAGGATATGGCTTTAGAGGAGAAAAATTACGCGCAAATGTAAATGTATATAGAACAGAATGGAAAGATAGAACTTTTACAGACAATTTTTCTGTTGAAACCCCTCAGGATTCTGGCATATTTGTAGACTATTTTGCTAATTTAACAGGTGTAAATGCTTTACACCAAGGTATAGAAATGGATTTCGTATATCAAGCTACAGATAAATTAAGTTTAACAGGAATGCTTTCCTTAGGAAATTGGGAATGGACAGATAATATTCAAAATGTTCAATTTTATGATGAAGCTCAAAATCCAATTGGAGATCCATACAGCTTACATATTGAAGGGCTGAAAGTTGCAGATGCAGCTCAAACAACGGCTGCTTTAGGTGTAAATTATAAATTATTAGAGAACACAAGGCTTTCAGTAGATTATAATTATTTTGGTAATATTTATGCAGATTTCGATCCCAATGATAGAGCGGTAACAGCTGATCCAACATTAACTCCTGAAGAACAGGCTGCAGCAATAGCAGCAGAGTTGGCGACAGAAGCACCACAAGCTTGGGAAATGCCTGATTATGGGACATTTGATGCTACTATAAGGCATAGTTTTATGTTGGGTAGCTTGGATGCAACATTAACAGCAAGAATGAATAATGTGTTCGATACAGAGTATATTTCTGATGCTCAAGATGGATCAGATTCAAATGCTCAAACAGCATTAGTTTATTTTGGCTATGGAAGAACATTTAGTATTGGCGCAAGTCTTAAATTTTAAAAAAAAACAATATGAAAAAAGTAATTTATTTTTTAACTATTATAGGATTTGTCTTTATGGGCTGTGATCCTAATGAAGACATTTATAGTGATATTGACGCTATTGAAACTCCTATTGTTGGAACTGATATGTACACACTAACCGCTGATGATTATGCTGAATTAGAATTAAGCTATGGTAGTTTTAGCTCGGTTGATGATGCTAAAATTTTGATACCTGGTTTATTATCTGATTTATACCCTTATTGGGGAAATGGATCATCTGTTTTAGTTGGATATGAATTATATATTGGCAATGCAGAAGGGGTAAGTGATTATTCTGGTGCTGATATTTACGAATTGTCAAATGATGACTATGCCTCTACAGGAAGTGATGCATTTGGATTTTATCCAAATGTAGATTCTAATGATCATATACCTGGGATTTTAGACACAGCAATTACTGGACCAACCGAAGGACAAATAGTATTAGCTAAATACAAGCAATATTTTGATGACCCTGTAGTAGGTTTAGCTGATATTGTTTTATATAATTTTGTAGGTAGTATGGAAGGATGGTCTACTGAAGAAGAGTTTGGAGACGATGACGTTTGGACGGCAGAACCTGCTTATGTACAAGGAAATAGTTATTTTGGAGGACAAGTCGCTAATACCGAATGGTTAGTGTCGCCTGCAATTGATTTAACTGGAGAATCTGATTTGAAATTTCAAATTACACAAGAACTTGATTATGCTGGAGACGCTTCATTGCTTAAAATATTAGTTTCAACCGATTATTCAGGTGATGTTTTAACAGCAACATGGGATGAAATTACATTAGCTAATCCGGCGACAGGAGATATGGCACCTTCTGAAGATTATGATTTTTCGGCTTATGATGGACAAATAATCAATGTAGCATTTAGATATGAATCATCTGATACTGATGCTGGTCGCTGGAGAATTGCATCTATGGCAATTAAAACAATTGGAGTTAGTGGAGACACTAATAATAAAGGGACACATTTTGCTTATACTGATGGTGATTGGGAACCAGTAGATGGTGTTTACTATTTAAGTTCAGCAGATTTTGATTCAATGGGTGAAAGTTCAGGACAACCTGGTCAATATGATAATTTTGGAAGTTCAGTACCTCCAGGAGATTATTTACCTACATTTTTAAGTTTAAATTCTCCTTGGGCTTTTGGACAAGAAGAAGATGAAGTTATAATGATTTATGATTATTATTCTAGTTCAAGTGGAGCGCAAATACGCGGGAATAGATATACCGTTATTAGCGGAATGTGGGTTGGTCATGAGTCTACAATAAGTACAACATTACAGTTTGGACATGATGGCACAGAATGGGTTCCTGATAACACGATTAGATATACTATGACTGGTGGAGATTATGATGCAGTTGGAGCAGAATTTGAAACAATTTACCCAGGACCAGCGGGAAGTGTTGCTAATTATCATAATTTTGATAGAAGAGTTGGAAATGCTAATGAATGGACTGATAGTATGGTTGTTGAAGCCTTAAATGTAGTTCTAGATAATTTAGACCCTTCAGCTGCTGAAGAACAAAAATATATTGTTACTGCAGATATATATAATGGCTCAAATACAACTGAAGATTTTGCTGTAGTTAAGCAAGGAGGCGTATGGGTTAGCCAATAAAGATTAAATAGTTTATGATTTTGAAAACCTCTTCAAATTGAAGAGGTTTTTTTATATGTAAAATTTATTACTTTTGTTAACTAACTAAATTGATATTACAATGGATATTATTAAAACATTACATTCTTATTGGGCTTATCTAGTGCTTATTGTGTTAATTATTGCGGTAATAAATAGCTTAATAAAAACCTTTGGAGATAAAGAGTATGAAGCTAAGGATTTTAGAATCTCATTATTCACTTTAATTGTATCTCATATACAATTATTAATAGGCATAGTACTCTATTTTGTGTCTCCTAGATTTGAGTTGTTTAGTAGTGGGATGGGCGAAATTATGAAAAATTCAGATGATAGATTATACTTAATCGAGCATCCTTTAATAAACATAATTGCAGTAGTTTTAATAACTATTGGATATTCAAAACATAAAAAGAAATTAACATCAAAAGCTAAACTTAAAACGATAGCTGTTTTTTATTCTATCGCTTTAGTCTTGTTTTTATCAAGAATTCCATGGAACTCATGGTTAAGTTCTTAGCATAAAAAAAAGCGACTTATTAAGTCGCTTTTTTTGTTTTATTTTAAAGGTATTAGTCTGTAATTTCTTTTATAACATAGACATATACAGGGAAGTGGTCACTAAATCCATCTGTAAATCCACCGTTTGAAAAACTGCGTTTTGGATATCCTTTCCAACGCCCACGTTTACTAATCAAATAGTTTTCATTAAAAATTCCAGCTTTGTAAAATCGAAATGAAGAATAGTCTTTTTCTAATAATGGTTTGGTTACCATAATTTGATCGAACAAGCTCCAACTATCTCTATAGGCATTAGAGCCTAAGCCATTTTTAAAAAAGCCTTCCATCGGATTATAAATACCTTTCAAACCAACATCCTTTTTGTCTTTTTTAGCTTTAAGCACATCTTTAATACTAGCATTGGTTGGATTGTCATTAAAATCTCCCATTGTGAATATTTTGGCATAAGGATCTATGGTCTGTAATGAATCTATAATATGTTTGTTAAGTTTTGCAGCTGCGATACGTTTTGCCCTACTTCTTTCTTCACCACCACTTCTAGAAGGCCAATGACTAACAATTATATGTATCAAATCTCCTTCTAGTTTACCGCTTACTAATAATTGATCTCTCGTGTAATCACGTTTGTCGGAAGAATCATCATTAAGAATAAGTTCATGTGAACTGGTATGTATAGGAGTAAACAAAGCTTTTTGGTAAATTAAACCTACATCAATGCCACGTTCATCTGGAGAATGATAATGTACGATGCCATAATCTTTAGATAAAAGAAAAGGGTGATTGACTACATCTTCAAGAACCTCTCTGTTTTCTATTTCAGAAACCCCAATAATTGCAGGTGTATTTTTTGTAGCTTCTGAACCTATATCGGCAAGAACACGAGCCATGTTATTTACTTTCTTAATATATATATCCTTACGGTTAGCTTTGATTTCCATCATTGGGCTACGTTCATCAAACTTTGTAGGATCATTAATGGTATCAAATAAATTTTCTAAGTTATAAAAAGCTATAGTATGAATTTTAAACTTCTTTTTTTCTTGGGCATTAATACTAATAGAAACTGCTAGACAAAATATTGAAAGCCAAATTTTTAAATTTTTCATGTGTTATTATTATTTTAAAGAGTTACATGTTTCTTATTTCTTTCAAAAAGAAAATTTTCAGCATGTGAGTTTAAATAACTGATGTTTTTAACATAAACAGTTATACAAATGTTGAGCCAAATGTATATATTTATTATAAATAATGTAAATTTGCTAGCCTTAAATATTAATTTTAAGACAAAACGAACTATTAATTATAAATTCAAGTATGAAAAAAGGTTTATTTATTTTTCTATTTGGGATTTTTACAACTTTTACAGTGTTTGCTCAGCAGACTCTAGTAAAGGGAAGTGTAAAAGAAGCCGTTTCTTTCGATCCGATTCCAAATGTTACTATTACAATTGAGGAAACACAACAGTCTACCCAAACAAATGATTTAGGAGAATTTGAGTTTTCAAGTGATGTACCACTAGGAGAACAAGTTTTAAAAATATCAAAAAAAGGGTATGTTACTCAAAGATATCCAATAGTGGTTAATGAAAACCAAACAGTTAATATAACTGATATGGTATTAGAATTAGATATTACTGATTCTGAAGAGTTATTTACAATTTCACTTTCTGACGATGAACTTGATAATGATGCAAGTACTTCAGATAATATTTCTGGATTATTGCAATCATCTTTAGATGTGTTTCAACGAACAGCAGCTTTTGAGTTTAGTCCTTCTTTTTTTAGAGTAAGAGGATTAGATTCGGATAATGCTTCGGTTTTGATTAACGGCGTTGAAATGAATAAAGTGTATAATGGCAGACCGCAATGGAGTAATTGGGGTGGATTAAATGATGTTTTGCGTAATCAGGAATTAACTTCAGGTTTAACACCATCTGCTTATAATTTTGGAGGTATTCTTGGAAGTACTAATATTAATACAAGAGCATCTCAATATAGAGAAGGTGGTCGTGTCACTTATTCATCGTCTAATAGAAGTTATACCAATCGTTTAATGGCTAGTTATGCTTCTGGATTGTTAGAGGATGGCTGGGCCTATACTTTTATGGCTGGAAGACGTTGGGGAGAGGAAGGTTTTCTAGATGCTTCTTTATACGATTCAAATTCATTTTTTGCATCAGTTGAAAAAGTAATTAACGATAAGCATAGTTTAAATTTTACATCGATTTATGCTCAAAACCGTAGAGGAAAATCATCTCCTAATACGCAAGAGGTTTATGATATGAAAGATATAAAATACAATGAATATTGGGGATGGCAAGATGGCGAAAAACGTAATTCTAGAATTAAAGAAATTGAAGAGCCTATTTTAATGTTAAACCATTATTGGGATATTAACAGTAAAACGTCTTTAAATACTAATGTTGCTTATCAATTTGGTACACTTGGAAATAGTCGTTTAGATTATAATGGTGTTGATAGAATTGTAAATGATGATGGCACAGAATCTTTTGAAGGTGGCGGAGCTAATCCTAGTCCAGCATATTATCAATTATTACCTAGTTATTTGGCAAGAAATTTTCCTGATAACCCTGAGTTTGCTTATGGCGCACAGCAAGAATTTGTAAATAACGGTCAGTTAGATTGGAACTCATTATATCAAGCCAATATATCAAATGCTAGTTTTGGAAAGAACTCTACATATGTTTTATATGAAGATAGAGTAGACGATAAACAGCTTACCGTAAATACTATTCTTAATAGTGAAATAAATGATAATATTTTAATAAATGCATCTTTAAATTATAAGACATTAAAATCCGAAAATTTCGCTGAAATTATTGATTTATTAGGTGGAACAGGTTATTTAAATGTTGATGGGTTTGATGGTGTCCAATTCGATTTACAAAATCCAAATCTAATTGTAGGTGAAGGTGACAAGTTTAGGTATAACTATAATTTATATGCAGATATAATTAGTGGTTATGCACAAGCACAATTCAAATATAATAAATTTGATTTTTATCTTTCTGCGAGCTTAACCAATACCGATTACCAAAGAGAAGGACTGTATAAGCCAGAATTATTTGAAGACAATTCTTATGGTAAGGGAACCAAACTGTCTTTTACTGGTGTAGGTGCAAAAGCAGGATTTACATTTAAAATTACAGGGAAACATGTAATAGATGTAAATGCTGGATATATTACTAAAGCTCCTTCATTACGTAATACATATACTAACTCAAGATCTAATCATAATATTGTTCCTAATATTACTGAAGAAAAAATAACAGCTTTTGATGCAAGTTATATTTTTAGATCATCTATAGTAAAAGCAAAAATTACAGGATTTTATACTAAATCTGAAGATGCGAATGAAATTGCATTCTACTTTGCAGATGGTATTTCGAATGTTATTGCAACAAATGTTGATGATTTAACAAGTGGAGATATAGAATCTAATTTTATTCAAGAAATATTACAAGGTATAGACAAAAGACATATTGGTGTAGAATTTGGTATTGAAGCTCAAGTTACAACAACTATCAAATTAAAATCAGCAGGTTCAATAGGTCAATACACCTACGATAATAATCCTAACTTATATGTGTCTGCAGATAATTTTAATAATGTGTACTTAGGGAAATCTGCTTTAAAAGATTATAAAATTGCAGGTGGACCTCAAACAGCTTATTCAGTTGGTTTTGAATATCGTGATCCAGATTTCTGGTGGTTTGGTGCAACAGCAAATTTCTTCTCAAATACTTTTGTTGATGTGAGTCCATTAACAAGAAGTTCTAATTTTTATACGGATACAGATGGGTTGCCATTTAACGATTACGATCCAGAATTAGCTAGAGAATTATTAGTACAAGAGGAGTTTGATAGTTATATGGTAGTAAACCTTGTTGGAGGAAAGTCTTGGAGAGTTGGTAAATATTATATTGGCTTTTTTGCAAGTGTAGGAAATATTTTAGATAAAGAATATAGAACAGGAGGATTTGAACAAGGAAGAAATGCAAATTACAGACAATTAAGAGATGATAAAGCATTAGATACTCCAGTTTTTGGAGCTAAATATTGGTATGGCCGTGGAACTAATTATTTTGTAAATGTTAACTGTAGATTTTAATAATAACACAACAACTTTTAAAAAAATAGATGATGAAAACAAATAAATTTTTAACCTTTTTAAGTGTTTTAGCACTTATTGCATTTTTTACTTCTTGTGTAGAAGATGACGATTTTAATTTACCAAATATATCAATTGAAGAACCTGATTTAAGTGAATTAGGAGAAAAAACAACATTCGATGCTGTAGTTGCAAGATATTTTGATACTGTAGATACGGATGGAGATGGAGAAATTAATAATGGTGAAAGCGGAGTGGGAGTTTTTTCAACAGAAGATGATGCTCCACTTTATATTGAAGGCTATGTAGTATCTAGTGATAGATCAGGAAACTTTTATGAAGAAATTATTGTTCAAAATTCAATGGATGGAAATGATGTAGGTTCAGATTCTAGACGTGGGTTTAATATAGTAATAAACGCAAGAAGTTTATCTGATTTATATGAAGCAGGAAGAAAAGTATATATTAAACTTAATGGTTTGGCAATTGGAGATGAACATGGAGTTTATACACTTGGAAGAGCTAATGGTAATAGCCTAGAGCAACTGCAAGAATCAGAATTTCAAAATTTCATTATTAGAGATCCAGAAGTTGTAACAATTACACCTAAAGTAGTTTCTATAGCAGATTTAACTGAACAAGATGAGAGTACTCTAATTCAATTAGATGATATGCAAATTAATAGAAATCAATTAATGTTAACTTATGCTGGTGAAGCGAGTGATGAGTTTGATGGTTTTAGAACTTTAGAAAATTGTGAAAATAACACAACTATTTTATTACAAACAAGTACATTCGCAGATTTTAAATCATTACCTGTTCCTCAACTTAGAGGGTCAATTAAAGGTATATTTACTAGAGATTTTGCTGATGATTTTAACGTATTTGTAATTAGTAGTACTGCTGATGTGAGTTTTACTAATGAAGATAGATGTGACCCAGTTGTTTTAGAATGTGAAGGTCCGATTGGAGGAAGTGTTGAGGTTTTTAATCAGAATTTTGAAAGCACATCTAATCTTTCAGATTTAGAAGCATTAGGTTGGGAGCATTTTAATATAAGTGGAAGTGTAGATTTTAGAATTGGCAATTTTAGTGGTAATAATTATGCTCAAATATCAGGTTTTAGTTCAGGAGATGATGAAATTGAAACTTGGTTAGTAACTCCAGATATTAATTTAGATGAAACAACTCAAGAATCACTTGCTTTTGATTTAGAAGTAGCGTATGCAAACGGAATAATTTTAAGTGTATTAATTACTGAAAATTACACTGGCGACGTTACAACTACAGAGTGGATAGAAGTTGATGTATCTGTTCCTAATGTACCTGAAGTTGGATTTGGAGGCTTTAATTATGTTGGGGATATTAATATTTCATGTTTAAACGGTAATGTTAGAGTAGCATTTAAATATCTAGGATCTGATCCTAGTGCAACAACTAGATATCACGTAGATAATATGACTGTGATAGGAAACTAAAGGTTTTAATTATAAATAGCAATAAAAAACCTGCTAATCTTTAGCGGGTTTTTTTATTTAATTCTTTTCCTATGACAGTTTTTGATCAGTTTTTTATGAGTATGTTTTCATATTATAAAACGACTTATAAACAAAAAGCCAATACAATAGCCTTGTATTATATTTCATTTTTAGAAATAACATTAGTCTTGGTGTTGGGTGTTTTTTTTGCAGCTTTTTTTTCTCAGATGAAAGTTGATGCTATAAATTCACAAAGTGCATGGACACTTTTTATGATGACTTCTATTATAATTTGTTTTAAAAACTGGATAAAGTATAGTGGTAAAAAAAGAAAAGTAATGAATGCTAAAATGACTAAAAAAACTTTTAAACATAATAACATCTTTTTACTTTGGCTCTTGCCAATTGCCTGTATTGCACTTTCAATAGTGTTATTAAAAGCGGTTTAAATTGTTTTTAGAGTAATATAAACAGGGAAATGATCACTATAACCGCCTTTGTATTTCTCTCCAACATATGTTCTGTAAGGCGTTCCTTTGTATTTCCCTTCATAAAGTTTTAAAAAATCTTCATCAAAAATATTAGCATCTACGAAGCATAAATTTTGAGCCTCTCTTTCAAAGAAATTAGTAGTAAATAGAATTTGGTCAAAAAGATTCCATTGTCTTCTATGGTTTGATGTCCCTCTACTATAGGAACGTAAAGTTTCCATTGGATTAAATAAACCTTGAGTATCAACAAGTTGTTTTATACTTGGGCTTGAAGGGTCGTCATTAAAATCTCCTATAACAAGTATTTTGGCATTCTGATCTTTTTCTCTTAAGGAAGTAATAATTGAACCCACTTTGTCGGAAGCCGTCATACGTTTATGTTCCGTTTCTTTTTCACCTTCTCTTCTCGACGACCAATGGTTAACAATAATATGAATAAAATCACCATCAAGTTCTCCTGAAACTAGTAGAATATCTCTTGTGTAATCTCTATCTCCAGAATCTCTGAATAATTCTATTGAAAACACTTCTGAATGTGTTAGCTTAAACACAGTTTTATCATAAAGTAATGCGACATCAATACCTCTTTCATCTTTAGAATCATAATGAATATAATCATAAGATAATTTTTCTAAGTGTTTAGAACTAATTAAATCTTCTAATACAGAGGCATTCTCTACTTCAGCTAAACCAATAATAGCAGGATGCTTCCTAGTTTCTTTTTCGCCAATATTTGAGATCGCAAACCCTATTTTTCTTAACTTTTTTTTATAACGTTTTAAGGTCCATTTTTTATCTGAAGTTGGCAAGAAATCTGCATCATGTGTCGATGTATCATCATAGACATCAAAAAGGTTTTCAATATTGTAAAAGGCAATAGTATGCTTATTAATCATAAAGGGGTTTAAGATTTTAAAATACTAATAAAATGTATTAAAGATGATTCAATCTAATCTAGTACTAAAGATACAGTGTTATTTTAAAAATAATGAGTATTAAATCTTTGAATTTATAAATTTCAATTATATCATCGTAACTTTGTGTTATATGATTTTTTATGTTAGAAAAGAAGGATATTGATTTAGAAAAAACAGTTTTAGTAGGTGTTGTTACAAAAAATCAAGATGTAGATAAATCTAATGAATATTTAGATGAACTTGAATTTTTAACTTATACGGCTGGCGGGAAAGTCTTAAAACGGTTTACTCAAAAAATGGATGCACCAAATCCTAAGACATTTATTGGAACAGGGAAGATAGAAGAGGTTAGACAATTTATTGAAGAACATCAAATAGGCACAGCTATTTTTGATGATGAATTATCTTCTGCTCAAGAAAGAAATATAAGTAAAATATTAGACTGTAAAGTTTTAGATAGAACCAATTTAATATTGGATATTTTCGCGCAACGTGCACAAACCAGTTATGCAAGAACACAAGTAGAATTAGCACAATGTGAATATTTACTACCACGTTTAAAAGGAATGTGGACACACCTTGAGCGTCAAAAAGGGGGAATAGGAATGCGTGGACCTGGTGAAACTGAAATTGAAACAGATAGACGTATTGTTAGAGATAAAATTGCATTACTTAAAGCTAAAATAAAGACTATTGATAAACAACAAGCTGTTCAACGAGGTAATCGTGGTAAAATGGTTCGTGTCGCACTTGTTGGTTATACCAATGTTGGAAAATCTACTTTAATGAATGTTATTAGTAAAAGCAAAGTCTTTGCAGAAAATAAACTATTTGCAACTTTAGATACTACGGTAAGGAAAGTGGTGATTCAGAATCTTCCTTTTTTAATGTCTGATACCGTTGGATTTATTAGAAAATTACCTACACAGTTAATAGATTCTTTTAAAAGTACTTTAGATGAAGTTCGTGAAGCAGACCTATTGCTTCATATTGTTGATATTTCTCATCTTAATTTTGAAGAGCATATAGAATCTGTTAATAAAATTTTAGGTGAAATTGATTGTACTGATAAACCTATAATAATGGTATTTAATAAAATTGACGCCTATAAAGCAGAACCTTACGACGCAACTGATTTACAAGTTGAACGTACAAAAGCACATTATTCTCTTCAGGAATGGAAAAAAACTTGGATGCATAAAGTAGGAAAAAATGCTTTGTTTATTTCTGCTCTAAATAAAGAGAATTTAGACGATTTTAAGAAACGCGTTTATGATGAAGTTAGAGAAATTCATGTGACACGTTTTCCTTATAATTATTTTTTATATCCAGATTATAATGAAGATTAAATAAAAAAGCTCGCTTTATTAAAAGCGAGCTTTTGATAAAATAAAATAGTTATTAAAATTTTGCATTAACACCTAATCCAAATACTTCTCTTATTTGAAATCCTGAATAAGCATTGTCATCATAGATGGTTTGGAATGTTAAATTTGTTGAGAAAATGTCATTTACTTTCATCACTAAATTCATGTTATAATCTATATACACGTTCTGAGGTTTATCTAAATAATCTGAGAAAAGTGTAAGTGTATTTTCCATTGTAATGTTCTCCATCAAGGTTATTTTGTAATATGTTCTTATGTTTAATCCTAATTCAAATAAAGATGAATCGCCTGGATCTACTCCGTAAGTTTCAAATAATTCACTAGATTCATAGACCACATTATCAGGATCATCATCATTGTAAGTGAAAACTTGGCTAGTAATAAAAGTAAGCTTAGCAGTTAAAGGTGAAACATTTATATACAAATAATCGCTTTTCTTCCATAATAAACCTGGACCAAAACTCAAATATGCAGGTTTAAAAAAACCAGATGTCGGGAAATCTTCGTTGTCACTTCCAGAGTTTTGATCTAAATAATCATCTTCATAATCATAACCATCGGTAAACTGAGTTTTAAAATTCATGAAAAATGAAGCACTCCAATTCTTTTTTATGTT
>Ga0190293_1000390_pt1 | contig 15628 bp, 12 predicted proteins | sample 48693001_MG_FD_161671 | JGI IMG/M metagenome (GOLD analysis project Ga0190293, IMG submission 161671) | Hydrothermal vent microbial mat bacterial communities from Southern Trench, Guaymas Basin, Mexico - 4869-30-0-1_MG | ecosystem: Environmental > Aquatic > Marine > Hydrothermal vents >... | reverse complement strand
TCTCGTGCGTGGATGGAACTGATCTGTGTGGATGAATGTGACATGGTTCTCCGAGGGTAGACGGTTCGCAGCGTTCCTTGGTGCATTAGGCGGAATGCTCTCCGCTCTCCGCTCTCCGCTCTCCGCTCTCCGCGAAGAATTGATCACTGCCGGCCCAGCACAACCAACCTCCGTTTCTGGCGGATAGCGGAAGACGGACGGCGGATAGCGGCTATCGGTGTACGTTCTTCTTAGCTTCCTTCCGTATTCCGTTCTGGCGGTGTACGGATTACGGTGTACGGTGTACGTTCTTCTTGGCCTCTTCCCACGCAGCTTCCAGTTCCTGCGGTGAGGCATCTCTCATCGACGCAGAGTCCTGAGCAAAGGCTGTCTCCATACGCCTGAATCGGTCACGGAACCGCTCGACAGCGCTCCGCAACGCCACCTCAGGGTCAATGCCGTAGTGGCGTGCGAGATTCACCGAGGTAAAGAGCACATCGCCGACCTCGTGCATGGCTGCTTCGCTGTCATCGCCTGCCTCGACGAGTTCCTCGATCTCGCCTTGCAGTACCGAGACCACATCATCACGGTTCTCCCAATCGAACCCAACACTACGGGCCCGCTTCTGGACCTTGAGCGACCGAGCGATACCCGGCATACCAGAGGGGATATCGTCCATCAACGACGCCCTGTTCTTCTCTGTCTGTTTGATCTCCTCCCAGTTGGCGAGGACATCGTCAGGGCCATCGACCGATACGTCGCCGAAGACGTGGGGGTGACGGGCAACGAGTTTGCGCCGGATCGCCTCAGCAACCTCATCGATGTCGAACGCTCCGGCCTCGGCAGCCATGGTTGCATGGAAGACCACCTGAAGAAGCAGGTCCCCGAGCTCCTCCTCAACCTCGGCATAGATGCCGAAGTCGGCGTCTCCTTCGGGAGCCTGTTGGGGTAGCGCGGTGATCGCGTCGACCGTCTCATAGGCCTCTTCAAGGAGGTGGGTGACAAGCGTGTGATGGGTCTGGGTGTTGTCCCACGGGCATTTCTCGCGAAGGATGCGGTTGATTTCGATGAGGCCGTGGAAACCGCTTGAAGTCTGCGGAACGAAGACCGAAGTGCGGGGTCCTGCCGAGTATCGAGAGAGCTCTGACACAGGCATCGTGTCGATGACCTCGTCAGGGTCGCCAAGGCGGTCAAGGACCGTGACGGTGACATCAGGGGCCACAGTTCGCATCAGGGCCAGGGCAACATCACCTGCTCTGATGACGGAGTCGACCTGTGTGATGAACGTGGGGATGTGGAGGGGCAACGGATCGGGCAGGTCACGGGCATCGAGGATCTGGGCACCGTCTGTGATCGGATCCACACCCACCGCGATGTACGCAAGATCGAGAAAGGACAGCCCCGGTTCGATACGGACCTCGTAGCCTTTGTCGGCTGCAAGCGATCGGATCATCGGGACAGCGCGCTCTCCAACGATCGCGCTACCAGGCACGGCGTACACCACAGGGCTACTGGCCGCTGCGTCGACCACTCTGTGCGCGATCGCCGCATAGACGTCATCGAACACCTCCATCGTGTCATACAGGTCGTCGCACGTCACCACATCATGTTGGTCGGCAAGTGCCTCTGCCCCAGGATGCGCCAGCGTCCGCAACACGATCGTTGTGCCATCTGTCGCGAGAATGCCCCGTACCTCGCTTCCCAGGTGCGCAACACCAGCAGGGCCGAGACCGATTATCGTGATCCCCATATCAGGGAGACGGCGGCGGCGGAATGATCCCGTCGACAGGTGCATACCAGGTGCCGATCTGGGACCTGACCTCGATGTCCGCGGTTTCGAGCGCTTCGTTGAGCCAACCGATCCAGGTGGCATCGATGATGGCAGGCGGAATCCACTTGAGCGGATCCTGGGAGAGTTCATCGAGGCTCTGGGGGAATTCACGGGAATCGACCAGGACGATATGCCACCCGAACTGGGTTTCTACCGGGCCGGCAATCTCACCCACGGGGGCAGTTGCCACGACGGATGAGAACGGCTGGACGAAATCGTCTGGTCGCGATGGGCACGGCAGCGCGCCGCCCGGAGATTGGGTGTCGAGAGAGATATCTGTTGCAATGGCGGAGATGTCTTCCCCTGCCTCGAACCGTGCCTTCGCCACATTGGCTTCGTCCTCGGTTGCAACAAGAACGTGCCTGGCGCAGGTCTGGATGAGCAGGTTCTGATCGTTCTGCCAGACCCCCTGGAGGAACTCGGTGTCGTTGGCAAGCGCTTCTTTGACGGATTTGCGCACGCCCAGTTGCACGGTCACGAGGTCGACCGCATCCGCTGTGAGACCAGGGTTGGATGCGACCCGGCCGATCAGTGCGATGTCCTGTTCCGACGCCTCAGCGAGATAGGCGCTCGTTGCTGTATCCGATGACAGATCCTCGAGTCCGAAGTCCTCCTCAGCAGCCGTCACCATCGATACGGTGACGATCGAGTTCGTCAAGAGATCCCGGTACTGCTCCGCGTTGGCCGATGATGCATCTTCGAACTCGGTTGTGAGTCCGATGATGTCGTCATTGGTGATCTCAACACCATCGACCGTCGCCGCCACACCCGCCGAACAACTAGCAAGGACCAGCCCCAACGCCGCCATGAACATGACGACCCGCGCTCGTGAACTGTGAACTGTGAACTGTGAACTGTGAACTGTCTTTTTCATTCAGGCCACATTCTATGGAGGAACCGGGTGATCACGGTCGCGGGGGACTCCTCAGGGTTGGGAAGGTAGAGCGTATCTCCGCGCAACAGTGCGCCCCTGGCGATGCGTTCGAGTCGCACTTCCTGGGATGCCTTCATGGTTACCGGTGCAATTCGCACCTCGCGCCGGTTCTGCACGATCTCGGTTACCCCTATGCGCATGGCCTCGACGCGAAGCCTCGCGATGTTGAGGAGCTCGATGGCGGCGTCGGGCAGTGGCCCGAATCTGTCCTCCCATTCGGCGACAACATCCTCGATCCCCTCCGTGGTCGTAGCCGTGGCCAGCCTTCGATAGGCTTCGAGACGTGCCTCGACTCCGGGTACATATGTGTCTGGAAGATGTGCATCGACCATGAGATCGATGCGTATCGGCTCCGGTTCCTCCTCGAGCGCACCTTCTCCTTTGAGTTCCTTGACAGCATCGGCGACCAGTTCTGTGTAGAGACCGAACCCGACAGCGGCGATGTGGCCTGACTGCGTCTCTGACAGGATGCTGCCAGCACCCCTGATCTCGAGATCACGCATCGCAAGTTCGAAACCCGAGCCGAGGTCTGCAAACTGGCCGATGGCTTCCAGCCTTCGATATGCAGTGTCACCGATGCGCTCCTCTGGAGGATGGAAGAGGTAGGCATACGCTCGTTGGGAAGAGCGTCCAACCCTGCCTCGCAGCTGGTACAACTGGCCAAGCCCAAGCCTCTCCGCCCTTTCGACGATGAGCGTGTTCACCTGCGGAAGGTCAAGACCGGATTCGATGATGGTCGTCGCCACCAGCACGTCGTACTCACGGTTCCAGAAGTCGTACATCACCTGTTCGAGCCGGCCCTCGCTCATTTGGCCGTGGGCAACAGCGATCCTGGCGTGTGGCACGAGCTCCTTGAGCCTCGCGACGGCGTGGTCGATGGACTGCACACGGTTGTGCACGTAGTAAACCTGCCCCTCACGCAACATCTCTCTGCGGATCGCCGCCGAGACAGCTGCTTCATCGAAAGGCCCCACATATGTCAGGATGGGATGCCGATCCTGTGGCGCGGTCCGGATGTTCGAAACATCCCGTATCCCTGTCAGCGCCATCTCAAGTGTCCTCGGTATGGGCGTTGCTGTGAGAGTGAGGACGTCCACACTTGCCCGAAGCTCTCGAAGCGTATCTTTCGCCTGAACACCGAAACGTTGTTCCTCGTCGATCACCACAAGCCCTAGTCTTGGGAACTCGAGATCGCGCGACAACAACCGATGTGTTCCAACCACGATGTCAACAGTGCCGTCCGTGATCCCTTGCACGACGTCCTTCTGTTGGCGGGCCGTAAGGAACCGGGAGAGCATCTCGACCTTGACCGGATACGGGGCGAACCGTTCCTCGAAGTTCACGAAATGCTGCTGTGCAAGAAGGGTGGTCGGCACGAGCATCACGACCTGTTTCCCGTCCTGGACGGCTTTGAACATCGCACGAAGCGCAACCTCGGTCTTCCCGAATCCGACATCACCGAAGATGAGCCTGTCCATCGGTCGCTCCGATTCCATGTCGGACTTCACATCGGCGATCGCAAGCAATTGATCCGGGGTCTCCTCGTATGGGAAAGCAGATTCGAACTCCCTCTGCCATGGTGTGTCCGGGGAGAACGCGTTCCCTTCTGCCGCTGCTCGCTTGCGGTGGAGGGCAACAACACGGTCAGCGACCACCGCAACCTCCTTCTTGACCCTGGCCCTGGTCTGGCTCCATTCGCCCCCTCCCATGCGGGACAATCGCGGGGATTCGCCACCGGTGTACCTTGTCACTGCCGCCAACTGGTCCGTCGGCACGTACAGCTTGTCCTCGCCCGCGTACTCCACGAGGAGGTAGTCCCTCTCCACACCGGATATCTCTCTGTGAACCAGCCCGGCGAACCTGCCTATGCCATGGTGATGGTGCACCACGAAGTCTCCGGGGTTGAGGTCGCGGTAGGCATCTGCGGTCTGGCGCCGTGTTCCACGACCAGCCGTTCGATGCGATCTTCTGCGCCCCGCCACCTCCCGCTCGCCAACAACGCCGAAACCGAGCGCAGGGAATACGAACCCGTCGTGGATCCCAATCGCGATCACTGCCGCAGCGGACTTCGCGAGCATGTCGACCACAGGCAGGTCCGCACCGTTCTCGGCCAATACGGCGGCGACGCGTTCGGCGGCTGCGCTTCCGTCCATGGCAACCACGATGTCGACCGATCGAGTCTTCCACCGATTGATCGCTGCGGCTACGGACTCCGGATCACCAGCGACAGCATCCAGGGCACGGATCTCGTATCCCTCGTCATCGGGACCAGCCGGGAGTGGCGGGGCTTCGACGACCCTGTCCGGCACGGATTCGAGGTCGAGGGGGAGATACAACGGAGGGTGTTCTCCAGCTTCGGGCCCGCCGCTTCCCCACGTACCAGCGAGCGCCTCCGCAAGGTCCGTCTCTTCACGGATAAGGTCGAGAGCTCTGTCTGCACACCGTTGCGGGTCGAAGACAACAACTGAACCATGGGACTCATCGAGAGCCGTGACCGGGTCTGCCACCCATGGCAACCACGATTCCATGCCCTGGAATGACACGCCTGCGGCCATCTTGTCCCATCGCTCTGCCGACCACGGAGCATCGTCGAGCAGGCGTGCGGCGTGCGACCGGATCGTCTCATCAAGGAGGACCTCCCTGGCTGGGAACACCTCCACCCGCTCGAGATGATCCAGCGAACGCTGCGTCGTCGCAGAGAACGATCGCAGCTCATCGAGCGTATCTCCCCAGAAATCGAGTCGCACTGGCTCATCGGCGTTCGGCGGAAACACATCAACGATTCCGCCACGCACGGCCATGTCTCCCCTGGCCTCGACCCTGTCCGTCCTCAGGTATCCAAGTGACGCGAGACGATCGACAGTCTCGTCAAGGTCGTAGTCCATCCCGAGCTCGAACATGACGGGTTCAACAGTTGTCGGAGAGATCCGCTGGGTGACTGCCCGTGTCGATGCTACGACGACGAACGGGTCCTCTGACTGGAGCCGATGTCGTGCCTCTATCCGGCCAGCCATCGTCGCGAGGTTGGGTGATACGTGCTCGAAGGGAAGTGTCTCCCATGCAGGAAGATGAACCACGTCGGTGGTGAAGAGACCGACATCTTGGGAAAGGTCCTCAGCCTCACGTTCGCCAGCAACAATCGCCAGGACCGGTGCCGAGGATCTGGCGGCCATTCCCGCAAGAAGAATGGCGCGCGCGCTGGGCGGCACAACGACTCGACCGGGTACCGAGGGGTCAAGATCGCGCCGCCAACGTTCCACGAGCGATGAAAGGGGTGCCTGCACCACCAGAGCGTAGCGGGCCCCTGCCGACACACAGAAGGCGCGGTCCGCAATCCGCAATCCGCAACACCAATCATGCCCGACAACTTCTGAATTCTGGCGGACAGCGGACAGCGGACAGCGGAGGGCGGTCATCGGTCTCCTAAATACCAAGTACCAAGTACCTCTCCTACCCCACATATCCCTCTGCTATCAACCATTCAGCTGTTCGCTCGAGAGTCTCGGTCGCTGGCCGGAACACCACGCCGAGCTCGTCAGTGGCCCTGGACGCATCGAACCGATGGCCATGAAGCAATGTCCGGACGAGCGCAGGGCAGATCCCTGCATCAGGTTTCGCCGATCCCGCGACCCAGGCAAGGGGCATCCCCAACGTCCTGACAACCGATGCCGGGAGCCATCGTGGTCGAACCGGACGCCCGAGGACTCGCTCCATCACGGAGACGGCGTCAGCCACACTGACCGCTTTCGCTGAAAGGAGGTAGCGCGTCCCTGGCTCACCGAGCGTCGCCGCAGCGATGTGGCCATCCGTGCAATCTTCGATATCCACGATCGAGATGCTCGTATCAACCAGAATCGGCCTGCTCGCGTTCAGCATCCGGATCAGGATCTCCGCAGACCCTGTGGCTCTGCCGGGTCCCTGGACGGACGAAGGGTTGACAGCGACAAGGTCAACCCCATGAAGATCTGCTTCGGCGAACGCCGCGATCTCGGCCAGGTACTTCGATCGTGCATAGGGCGACAGGAACGTACCCGAATGCACCGAATCCTCGGTCCCTATCGCACCAGCGGATTCTCCGATCGCAGCGGCAGATGACGTGTAGACGACGCGCCCAACGCCTGCTTCACCGGCAGCCTTGACAACCGAGCGTGTCCCTTCGATGTTCACTCTGTCCATCGGACCCGTATCCCTCGGACACGTATCGTTCACACCAGCAACATGAAAAACCGTGGCCGCCCCCCGCATCAGTACCGCAAGTCCGGCTGAATCGAGGAGGTCGCCCCGAACGGCGACTCCCCCGAACGCGGTTACCTTCTCGGCCGCTTCGGAAGATCGAACCAGTGCATCTACGACCCAGCCTGACTCTACGAGTCTTCCAAGAAGGTGACCACCAACGAGGCCGCTTCCTCCCGTGAGGAACGCCTTATTCGCTCTTGTCACGGGGAGAGAAGACGGAGCGGAACTTGGAGAAGTAGTCACCTGCCGAAATGAGCGTGACGACCACTGCTGCGGTCATAAACCACTGGTCGAGCCTCCATGGCCCGATCATGATGTCGAGATGGAGGATCGCAAGTGAGATCGCAACGAATTGCATGGTCGCCTTCCACTTGCCCCACATGGATGGAGGAACGGTCCCTTGATCAAGCGCCGCGATCGAACGCAGGCCCATGATCGCGATCTCCCTCCCGATGATGATGAACGCGTACCAGATGTTGGTGTATCCGACAGCAACAAGTGCGATAAGTGCACCTGTGACGAGAATCTTGTCGGCCACAGTGTCGAGGAACGCACCAAGAGTGGTCGTTATTCGCCAGCGTCGAGCAAGATATCCATCGAGGAAATCCGTGATAGCTGCCACGGCGAACACAGCTGTCGCGACGATGGACATCGTTTGGTTCCCCGGTGATGCAACGATCAATGCCATCGCCACCGGGGTCAGTATCAGGCGGATCAGTGCGAGCAGGTTCGGTATCGACATCGCTCGTCAGCCTATCGGTACTGGTGGCGCTGCGCTGTTCCTCAGTCCGTCATCCAGCCGAGGGAGCGTTCGAGGGCTTTCACCCAGCTGGCAAGTAGTACGTCGCGCTCCGCGCTGGTGATCGAGGGGTGATACCTTGCACCCTCCTCCCAGTGCGTCTCGATGGCATCGGTCGAGGGCCACACGCCAGACGCGAGGCCGGCACCGAACGCCGCTCCGAGAACTGTCGTCTCCACGTTCGCAGGTAGAACCACGTCCATCTGGAGCACATCAGCAAGGAACTGCATCAACAGCGAGTTCGCAACCATGCCACCATCAACACGCAGCTCGCTCAAGCGATCTCCCGTGTCCTGTTCCATTGCGGCTATCAGATCCCGTGTCTGATAGGCAGTCGCCTCAAGCACGGCCCGCGCAAAGTGGCCCTTGTTCGAGAACCTGGTCAATCCAACGAATACGCCGCGCGCATCGTCTCGCCAATGAGGGGCGAACAACCCGGAGAAAGCAGGCACGAAGTAGACATCTCCGTTGTCTGGCACTGTCTCCGCAACAGTTTCGATCTCTGGAGCGGAAGAGATCATCTGTAGGTTGTCACGAAGCCACTGCACAGCAGACCCTGCGACCGCAACAGATCCTTCGAGCGCGTACATCGCTGGCTGGCCCTTGACCTGATATGCGACGGTCGTGAGCAGGCCAGCGGTCGAGTGCACGATCTGCGGTCCTGTATTCGTGACGAGGAACGCACCTGTCCCATAGGTAGCCTTCGTGTCCCCGGCCGAGAAGCCTGCTTGCCCAACAAGCGCCGCGTGCTGATCACCCAGGATCGTCGCCAGGTTGGTTCCAGCGAGCGCACCTGTGCACTCAGCGATCACTCCGATCGATGGGACGATCTCGGGAAGGATGGACATCGGGACGCCAACGGCGTCGCAGAGTTCCTCGTCCCACGCAAGGGTCTCGATGTTCATGAGCATGGTTCGACTTGCATTGGTTACGTCGGTGACGTGCAGGCCCGTGAGGTTCCACGCGACCCAGCAGTCGATCGTGCCGAATGCGAGGTCACCGGCTTGCGCCAACTCCGCGAGGGTCGGGTCCTCGTCCAGACGCCAACGGATCTTCGGTCCTGCGAAATACGTCGCCGGCGGCAAACCGGTGCGTTCACGGAACCAGTCCACTCCGTATTCCGCGGCGAGGTCTTTGGCCAGGTCTGCGGTGCGCGTATCCTGCCATACGATCGCATTGGCCACGGGCTCGCCAGTTCGCTTGTTCCAAAGAACCGTTGTCTCTCTCTGGTTCGTTATACCGATTCCAGCCAGGTCGCTTGCCTTCAACCCTGCCGTGTCGAGAGCATCGGAGATGACAGTCTGGGTATTCGCCCAGATCTGGCTGGCGTCGTGCTCAACCCAGCCAGGTTGTGGGAGAATCTGGTCGTGTTCCATCTGGGACACAGCGACGAAGGAACCGTTCTCGTCGACGATCACGAATCTCGTACTCGTCGTTCCCTGGTCGATCGCTCCGACGTACTTCCCCATGATCTGCTCCCTTAGTCGTTCAGCTCTCCTGCTGATTGTCGCGCAGACGCGCCCCCAAACGAAATGAAGTCTTCGATAATGTCGCCTGCCCTGCGAACAGACATCGCCATCTCGTCTGATTCACCAGCGCGGAACCTGCTGAGAACGTAGTCCGCAGGGTCCATCCGACCTGGCGGTCTCCCGACTCCGATCTTGAGACGCCAGAAGTCCGGGGCCTTCATCGACTTGGCTGTCGACCTGACCCCATTGTTACCTCCGTGGCCGCCTGCCCACTGGACCTTGAGTTTCCCGAACGGCAGGTCGATGTCATCGTGGATGACAAGCAGGTTGTCAGCTTCGATGCCGTAGTACCGGACGATCGGTGCAACTGCTTGGCCTGACTCGTTCATGAACGTGAGTGGGAGGACCAGTATGGCGCGATGCTCACCGACCACTAACTCAGATACCTCTGCCCTGATTCCCTGACGGGCACGCTTGAATGTCGCTCCGTTGTCGATCCCAAAGCTCACGACGACATCGCCACCGATGTTGTGACGCGTACCGCTGTATTTCGACCCCGGATTCCGGAGTCCGACGATGAGCCTGGCTTGTGAGCCCTCGATCAGCTCTCATCCTCAGAGGAGGCTGCGTCGCCCTCTTCGCCTTCTTCGCCTTCAACGCCTTCTTCGCCTTCAACGCCTTCTTCGCCCTCGAGCGGCTCAGGCTCGACCTCTGCTGCAGGCAGCAGGACGGTCGCGAGTGTGCGGTCAGACTCGAGCTGGTATGTGACACCTTCGATAACAGGCAGGTCTTCGACCTTGATCGTGTCGTGGATCTCGAGATGCTCGATATTCACCTCGATCGAGGAAGGAATCGCGTTCGGCAGGGCGGTGATCAGGATCGACGCTTCGAGCGTCTCAACGATTCCGCCATCGTTCTTCACACCTTCAGGGATACCGATGTAGTCGATTCCGACTTCTGCGTCGATCTCCGTGTCAAGGCTGACCTCGATGAAGTCGAGGTGTGAGATGTCACCACGAATGGGATCCCTCTGGATCTCACGCGCTATTGCCAAGAGCGTGGATCCGTCGATGTCGAGTTCGATGATGGCGTTGAGGCCTGCCTCGGTGCGGAGAACTCCGTACAGCTCGCGGCTCTCGACATGAACAGCCTTCGTCTCGATCTTTGTCCCGTACACAACGGCGGGGACCCGTCCGTCTCGACGAAGCCTTCTGGAAGCTCTGCTCCCGGAGGTGACACGCTCAGTGGCGCGCAATGTTTCTTGCTGCATAGGGGTTCTCCACGAAATCGTTACAAGATGCGTTCGGAGTTTACGGTGACTCGACGCTTATAGGCCTGGCGGTCATCGTAAGTCGTACAATCGTAGATCGTAAGTCGCCAGAGTTCGGACATTGGAGCGCTATGAAGACTGAAACAATCACGATCGAGACAGGCCGGAGCAAGACCGTCGTCGACATCACGCAGCAGGTTGCCTCATTCGTGGCTGGAAAGGGGGACGGATTGGTCAACGTCTTCGTACCTCATGCAACTGCTGGCGTTGCGATCCTTGAGACGGGGGCTGGGTCAGATACAGACCTGCTCGATGCGATCGACAGGATTCTCCCGCCGGACGACCATCTGTACTGTCATCGCCACGGGTCGCCTGGCCACGGAGCAGATCACGTGCTCCCTGCATGGATCGCGCCCTCGATAGTCGTCCCCGTAGTCGAAGGCCGACTCGGACTCGGTACCTGGCAGTCGATCGTCCTCGTCGACCCGAATCGCGACAACCCCGTACGCACGGTCAGACTGTCCATGGTCTAGATGTCGTTCGATCGACCGGAGTATCGCCTTCTGACATCTGGCACATCACCCGACGCGTATTCTGGCAATTTACGATTTACGATCTACGATCTACGCCTCGTCCTCACACCAAACTCCTCGATCTTCGGTACGGCAAGATCTCGATCACTTCACCGGAGTTGATACGGCCCTGGACCGCCTGCCAAAAGTCGATGTCGAAGAGGTCTGCGTGGTGCTTGTCGAATACAGCGCGCAGTTCACGCGTCAAGCCCAGGAATCGAGGTAGCTCCTCGGGGAAGATGTCGTTCGGGCCAACACCGTATGCCGGCGTGTCCGCCATGTCGTCATAGGGGTCGTTCGACTCGGGAAAGCGTCTGAATTTGCAGTCAGTGATCTTGCAGATCTCGTCGTAGTCATAGAAGACAACACGTCCCCTGTTGGTTACTCCGAAGTTCTTCAGCAGCATGTCACCGGGGAAGATGTTCGATGCGGCAAGATTCTTGATGGCTGCCCCGTAGTCGACGATCGCCCTCTCGGCGTCGCTCTTGTCCGCCTCTCGCAGGAACAAGTCGAGCGGCCGCACCCTCCGCTCGACGTACACGGTCTTGATCGTCACGGATCCGTCAGAGATCGAGACATTGCGCGAGGCGTCATGGGTCAACTCCTCAAGAAGGTCAGGGTCGAAACGTGCCGTGGGCAGACGCAGATCAACGAACCGCTGTGCCTCGACCAGTCTTCCTCCCCTGTCATGTCGGGCGACGATCCGATACCTCGATGCGACATCCTGGGGAGTAACGGACTTCTGGGGCGGGAAACGGTCTCGCACCACCTTGAATACAACATCGAAACCAGGCAAGGTGAACACGATCATCACGAGGCCTGGAATACCGGGTGCAGGTACGAACGGATCGTCAGAATTCGCCAGGTAGTCGGCAAGGTCACGGTATCGCTCGGTCTTGGCGTGCTTGCGGAAGCCGAGAGATGCGTACAACTCTGACGGTTTGCGGTTCGGGAGCAGGTCTCCGAGGAACCGCACCATCCGCTCGGGCCGATCGACGGAGATAAGGAACGCTGCTCTGGTGTACGAGAACAGGATCGAAACGTCCGCCTCTCCGATCAGGACGGCAGCGAGAACGAGACCACCACGCTTGTGCCGTATTGCAAGGGCGAAGGGGACGGTGCCAATGCTTGTCTCCATGAACCCGACAAGGTACGCACCCTTCCCGCGGAAGAACAGCCTGTCGATCACCTCCACCTTGCGTGGAACCTCAGGGAAATGCGACACGGCCTCATCGAGGTCCTTGTTCAGATCGGCCCATGATGCGTGGAAACGGCAGTCCCTCAGCAAGTCCTGAACGAGCGAGCGAATGTCGCTCGGTTGATATGTTCTTGTGAATATTCCGGTGGGCGGAATCTCGACTCTCGGTCCTGGGTCAAGAAACTCAAGGCTTTCATCGACGCCAACCGTCACGAACAGTTTGCGCGTCACGGAGTTGAAGAACGTCTCAGCAACCGGGCGAAACGGATCAGCAAGGTGCTCGTCTCGATAGATGTTCCGAGCGTCCAACCATGTGCCCCTGTCCTCCCTCACATACCCATCGTGGAGGATCGATTCAATGGTCGCGTCAACCGCAACACCATACGCGTCGATTCGGTCGAGAGCATCCCGATGAAGTGAGGCCCAATCTCTGCTCTCGAACCGAGCCGTTGCGCGACGTGAAACCGATTGGAACCTTCGTCGGAAGTCAGCGAACCCGATCGCGACCCTTGTTGCGATCTGTTCCGGTGACACCGCGATCCTTGACATACCAGGCACCGATCAGGTGTTCTCACCCTTGAAGATCTCACTGACAGACTCATCGTTGAAGATGGCATCGATCGTTCCTGACACGATCGGCGCCACAGAAAGCACGGTCAGATTCCGTAGAGCTTCCGCTTCTGGTCGGAGCGGAAGCGTGTTCGTGATAACGATCTCCCGAAACGGTGCTTTGGCGAGGCGCTCAACAGCGGGCGTTGAGAGAACTCCGTGCGTCGCCACAACCATCACGGACAGAGCACCCCGGTCGAGCAGAAGATCCGCCGACGCGACAACGGTGCCTGCGGTGTCGATGATGTCGTCAACGATGACACAATGACGACCTGCAACATCGCCCACAACCCACTGAGCCTGAACCTGATTGCGTCGATCCGTTCTGCGCCGCTTGTAGACGAACGCGACTTCGGCGTCGAGGTGGCTGGCGAACTTCGTCGCCCGTTTCACACCTCCTGAATCAGGAGATACCATGGTTATCGGCCCACTGAGCCGTTTCGATAGATACTCCTCGAAAAGCGGGATCGCCGTGAGTGAGTCGAATGGCGCGTTCACGAACCCCTGGAGCTGGCCTGTGTGGAGATCGACCGATGCAATCCTGTCCGCCCCTGCGACCATGAAGAGGTCTCCCATAAGCCTGGCCGTGATGGGTTCACGGGGTCGGCCCTTTTTGTCCTGACGGGCGTAACCGTAGAAGGGAACAACGGCTGTTATCCGCTTCGCTGAAGCCCGCTTGAGGGCATCGATCATGATCAGCTGTTCCATGATGTGTTCGTTGATCGGATCCGAATGGCTCTGGATCACGAAGCAGTCCGCCCCTCGAACCGAATCGAGGAAACGGATATAGATCTCTCCATCCGCGAACTTCCCTCGCTCGACTCGACCAAGGTCGACATCAAGCAACATCGCCACCTCTTCAGCCAACTTGGGGTTCGCCGAACCCGTGAAGAGCATCAGGCGTTTCCGACTTGGTCGTTCCATCAGCCAGACTCCTTTTCGGCCCGCTTCCGCCGCTTCTCAGCGTAGCCGTCGATGTTGCGCTGTGGATCTCTGCTCACGCCAAGCGCCCCATCGGGAACATCCTGGGTGATCACGCTCCCTGCACCTGTCACGGCATCATCCCCCACATGCACCGGAGCTATCAGCATCGTGTCCGAACCGATTCGCACCCTGTCACCGATCGTGGTGGCATGCTTGGCGTAGCCGTCGTAGTTGACGGTGATCGTCCCTGCCCCGATATTGGTCTTCTCGCCGATCGTGGCATTGCCGACATAGCTCAAATGAGGGACCTTCGATCCCGCTCCCACGGTCGACCCCTTGATCTCCACATAGGTGCCGACCTTGGCCCCTCGTTCGAGGACAGCACCTGGCCGCAGGTACGCAAACGGCCCCACAAGAGCATCCCTACCGACGATCGCCTCGATCATCACCGCCTGTTGGACGACTGCGTCCTGGCCAATCTCACAGCTCTCGGCCTGCACATTCGGGCCAACAGCAGAGCCAGATCCAATGGTTGTCCTGCCAGTCAGGTAGACCTCTGGGTAGATCATCGCACCGGGTTCCACGACAACACCAGCGTCGATGTACACCCGTGATGGGTCGAGCATCCAGACGCCGCTGTTGAGTAGTTCCTCATTGATCCTGGCTCGCAGGACTCTCGCGACATCTGCGAGTTGAGCATGAGTGTTGACACCGATGCCCATCTCTGCGGGGACGCTCAAGGCACTGACGGTGTGGCCAGCCGTGACAAAATGTGCGATGACATCGGTGAGGTAGTACTCCCGCTGCGAGTTGTCAGGGGTAATGCTCTCGAGAGCGTCACCTAGAAGGGTGCCCTCGAAGACGTAGACAGACGTGTTGACCTCGTTGATCACCTTCTGTGCCGGTGTTGCATCACGATCTTCGACGATGCTGTCCACTCCGAATTCGCCACGGACGATCCTGCCGTACCCGGTTGGATCGTCGAGGACGACCGTCATGACCGTCGCAACAGCACCCGTTTCCCTGTGATGTGCAACAAGCTCGGTGAGTGCCTGCCCCGTGATCAGGGGCATGTCGCCGGGTATCACAACAATCGTGCCCGTGGGGTCGGCGAGGTTGCCCATTCCTACCTGCGCAGCGTGACCGGTTCCATGTTGGGGGTCCTGGATTACGGAACTCACTTCATCAGACATGGTCCCAGCCACTGCTTCGGCCTGGTGGCCAACGACAACAGTCGATTCGACAGGGTCGAGAGACCGCGACGCGCTCAGCACCCAATCGAGGAGCGAACGACCCGCAACTTCATGAAGGACCTTCGCCATCTCTGAACGCATCCTGGTGCCCTTCCCTGCAGCCAGAACTATGACCTCGACGCTCATTTCGTCTCACAACCTTTGGTCGTCAGCTGGGGGGACAGGACTCGAACCCGTACTAGAAGGACCAAAACCTCCTGTGCTGCCAGTTACACCACCCCCCATCGCGGTGATGCGACTCGAAAGTGTAGGACAGCCGGGTGCTTGCGTGGAATCGCTCGTCTTCTCCCCCGGCCCTCGCGGGGGAGATGTCGAGGAACGAGACAGAGGGGGAAAACCGAGTCGCACCACTTGCCTCGAGCGTCTGTCTCAAGAAAACCCACAAGCCAAGTGGAACCTCACGGGCTGCCCCTCCGACCTCGCAAGCTCGGACTTTCTCCACCGGCCTTCGCGGGGGAGATGTCGAGGAACGAGACAGAGGGGGCTTCTTTGAGCCCGTCCAAAGAGCCGAGGAGGAGAAGCAAAGACCATTTCCTACTTCTCCACCGGCCTTC